>C687J35174_10000258_pt1 | contig 84001 bp, 78 predicted proteins | sample RifCSPhighO2_01_FD_35174 | JGI IMG/M metagenome (IMG submission 35174) | reverse complement strand
TATTCCGGCAATGCATTGTGCGGAATGTTGCCTACTTCAATTTGATTAGGGCCAAATAGCGCGCTAGATTTCAATACCGTTTTATCCCCTTCCACAGTATTCGGCGCAGGCACCTCTTGCACAGGGTGGCCGTCACGCCAACGGCCGAGCTCTTCATCTGCAGGGCTTCTATCCTCCGTAAGCGCAACTGTCCCTAGTGTATTGTTATCAACCCCCGCAATTGTTGTTACCTCTATATCACTGCCAAGTAAATCATCCCTCACAGCAATCAGGTTTTCTAAAAACGTGTTGCGCTCGCTAGATGAGCTTTCCGTATCACCTGTTGTGAGATAGTTGTTTACGGGCAGAAGTTCTTTGAGCGAAGGGAAGATTGCTCGGAATGATTTTGGAGGCTCATCTGTAGTTCTTCTTTTAGATTTTAGCGAATCGTGAATAAAATTCACATAGAACCTCACCGGCTCGCTCCATGTTGTGGGGAAAATTCCACCCTCCCAAGGTATATACGCCGCACTTGCCCCCTGGTTGGGCGTACCAAGCATCACAAATTGGTCTATCTCGCCTTCTGTATACTCATCACTATCAATGTATTGCTGCACCAGTAGCCCACCCATACTGTGCGCAATAATATCCACTTTGCCGGTTTTTTCTTTTGCTTCTTGTATGATTGGCGCCAAATATTCCAGCGCAGATTCCTCATTTGGCTGCCGCCAATCGTAATACGCAACAAACAGGTCTGTATCTTTCACATACCCTTCCGCCTCAAACCGCATCTCTAATCCTTGATATATTTTATGGAACGGGACTGGCCCCCACGTACCTCCCGTTTTATCGGCAAATAAAGAAAAGCCGTTAAACGAACCAACGATACCCGGCACGATAATTACGGCGTCTCGTTGCGCACGACATGCAGGTGAACTAGGAAATACTATACATGGGTCTGGCAACAGTGTTGGTAAATCTGGCGGCGCAACCCCTACAAAAGCAAGCGCAGAAAATGAATACGAGCATCCGACAATAAGTAGCCCAAGAACTAATTTGTGTTTATTAGCCATATAAATCACGTGCTGCCAGACTTGCAGCGATCGCGAGTATTAAATATGGAGCGAGTAACCCAAAAACCAGCCCTATTATTGAAGCAATGATAATCTTTCTCCTAAATATTTTCCCATCTTTTTTATGCGCTTCTTTTTTCCATAAGAAATATATCCAGGGCAAAAGGGCAAATATAAAAGGAAGTAAGAGATAGTAGGAATTAAATATGTCATTAAATGCGACCATCCATCTATCCTCAATAATTGGATATGCATCTAAATTGTGCCCGTAATACTCCAAAATCCTATCAACTAGCATTCGTTTATTGTACACCTGTTTTTACGCCAGCGTAGGGTAGCTCCTTAGTTGGCGGTTATAGCCCTAATCTTTTGTATATATTTTTCTCCGCAATCATCCTCTAGCTCTGCAAGAACTAATTGTATTGATTTGTACTGCCCTGTCGGTATTGAGGCAATATATTTATATTTCCTATATATTGGTTTATAAAATTTATGCGCCAAATACATAAGCTCTTCATACATATTACATAATATCTGATCTCGTTTTTTATTGATGATTTTATTCGAACTAAAACTATTTTCTGGGCATCTAATATGAACAGTAAGAGGCCCTAATTCATTTTTAAACATTCGTACTGCTGACTGACGGATATTTCCATTATTATGTTGTAGTAAATAAAACAACCAAGGAAAAAGAAAATCCTGCTCGCCTTCTCTGTTGTGCAAGAAATACATGACTGATATCGCAGTCACAAAATTCTCCTGCCTCCATTCTTCTTGTATATCTCTGTATATCTCATCTGCGTTGGTAGCAACTTTTTGTATTTCATCATATTTCTCTTTTCCGCCTTTTGAACTATACAAAAGTTTACGAACACCCCTTGCAGCATTACGGCTAGACTCTTTGTCCCCCTCTAGTATGATTTTAAATAGGCTAGGAAATGTTTGCATGGTTTTTTGGTTTATAGACGGCAAAGGGTGAGGGAGGGATAACTATTTTCCCTGTTTGGTTTATAGTATTCGGACATAAATAATCAAGTAAGTTTTAGTTAATTAGCCCCCAAATAGCACTTGAAGTTCTGTCGGATTTTACTTCTATTTTTTTATCTTTCTTTAATTCAGCGAGCAAGTTGCCAATATGTACGAAATAAACCTTGTTGAATTTGGTAGATTTGCTGGCGTGAATACACCTTGCTCCATATTTCTTCTAATCGCTCTTCAGTCGTATTCGTAAGTGTATCTAGAAAGCTTAAAAGTGGAAACACTCACTCTTTATGCTATTACCCGGCTTGATCGGGTAATCCACACTAACCGGATTGGGATTTATAAAAATATAGGTCACTAATCGTCCAAACCGTAGAGAATGAGTATTATGCACAAAACTATGAGCCCAACAATGGTGATCATATATTTACTATGTGTTAAATAATCTAATAACTTCATCAAAGTTTTTAAGCCGATCCTTTTCCCATTTCTCCTGTTGTATATATAAAGGCTTATATATCATCCTGCTTTGTCTATTGTTTACGTCTTCACACCATTGTTTTAATCGCTCGAATTTAAGTTTATCGTCATCATCTTCACGACCTTTCGTTTCAACTATATACACTGTTGTATCGTTTATCTTCACAAAGAAATCTGGATAGTAATTAGCAATAAATCCTTCTGAATTTTTATACTCAATCCGAAGGGCGCTAGCCTCTTTATTTTGAAAATTCTTTGAGAAAGATACTACATCATCACAATTTTCAATAAAGTCTGATAACGTAAGTTCAAAATCGCTATCCCCAACAATCTTATTGAACACTGACTTTTTGGGGATTAAATACGATTTATCGTTAACCACAAACGGCCTTGCTTCGCTGATTTTTATATAGTTTTTAATTTCAGTATCTCCCGTATCCTGCACCGTAAGCTCATTAATAGCTTTTTTGAAAGAATCTTTAATAAGATGTATATATTCTACTTCTGATAAATTTCTCAATATATTCAAATTCGATAAATTTACGGACTGATCAAACATATGGCTCTGTACAAACTCTTTTACTTTTCCGAATAAAATATCGTAGCATCCAAACAAGCGAAGCTCCCTCATTACTGCTTGTGCAAAAAACCCAATAACACTTTGATAGTCCGGCTCAATGTCGCCAGTCAATACAGTTGTATGATGCGTTACTTCACCAACCACATCTTTAAACACGATTTCTCTTTTTTCCTCGTCTGAAAAAGTTTTTACTTTTACTTTTGTATTGCCAAAAGTAGCAACATCTAATTCCTCAAGGTTTTTGTATTCGCGCTGTATTCTTGGGGACATTACTGGAATTTCAATATCTAGCTTCTTGATATCTTTTGTAGAATTTTCTTTATCGACTTCAATCACCATTGGTGCAATTGGCTTGGCCCCAGTACCCATAGCTCTTTTTTCCAGAATTACACCCTCGCCCTTGATGGACTCAACGAAATCCATAAAGGCAGGCGTGCCTACTACGCTTACATATTCTTCAATCGTGTCATCGCCGAAAAACATTCTGCGCAAGCCTCTGCCAAGTGTTTGTTCTGGCAGAATTTTTGATTCTGCGGCATACGGTCTTAATCCCACGATAGTTGTGACATTTTTAACGTCCCAACCTTCTTTCAACATCATTACTGAAATAATAACTTTATACGGACTTTCCCAGCTATCTATGTTGTTGGCTAATTTTCGCAGTAGCTCCAATTCCTCTTTATTTTTACCACTAACGCTTTCTGAAATTTCGCCACTTTTATTGGTGTGAATGGTTAAAACGGCACCTTTTAAATCTGCAAAACTTGTTTCTATATATTGAGCAACTTCATCACAGTTTTTCGTATCATCAGTCATGATAAAAAGAATCGATTTCTTCCCCATAGGCTTGAGTGTTTCGTATGTTTTACGCCACTCCTCAATCCCTAAATTAATATAATCACGATATTTTTCACTAAATAACGGACTTTGATTTTCTTTTAATTTTCCACGGCTAGCAGCATCTGGAACGACCGGATTTTTTACAATTCTTTGGTGAATAGCCTCCACTAAGGGATAGTCAGATATTGTTTGTACAAAGATAGACCCGTCATTTTTCTTTGGTGTCGCTGTTACATCTAACTGCAAAGCCAAGCCCGATCCTTTTTGTTTTAATTTATTATCTATATCTTGAATCGATTTAGACCAAGCAAGCTTTTCGTCATGAATATGATGTGCTTCATCATTAATAACAATCAATTCATTAATATCCCTAACAATCATTCCTAAATCAACAGTAGAATCGTTTGTTTTGGTAACAGGTTTACTACCCAAGAAATATGCCGAGGTATCTTCGTCGTCAATGCTCGCTTCTTTCACGTCTCCCTCAAATACTCTATGTATGTTGGTCAAAAATATATTCCCAGTTTCAGAAACATTCCTTAAAGCATCTTGCAAATGAAGGGTTATTTGAAAATCGTCATGCCAATTTTGCCCCCGATACCCGTTATCGGGAAGAACTGGGTCGCTAAAGAATATCTTTAAACCTTCAAAATCATTCTTAATTCTTTCAAACACGATAACGTTTGGAGTTATTAAAAGGAAATTCTTCGCAAGTTGAGAGTCTGGCTCATATTTTTTATGAAAATATGCCCATGCAATAACAAGGCTCATGACCTTAGTTTTACCTGCTCCAGTTGCCATCTTAATCACAAAACGGAGCCAGTCTTCAGCAAACATTCCAGCACTTAATACGCCCGTTGAGTTGTATCGTATGAGATCGTATTTATCTTTCACTTTGGCAACGTCATATAACCATATGACCGTTTCTAATGCTTCTCGTTGGGCAAAGTAGTACCTAAAAGCAAAAGAAAGACCGTTTTGATCATACATAATATGCTCTTCTTTAAACCACCAATTCAGAAGTGCTTTCGAAGTCTCGCTCGCACCGTCATAGTTTTTATCCCGCCATTCTTTTACCTTTTTCCGTAAATCAGCAACAAGGGGTGGCAATAGCTTTTCATACCCCTTTTCGCGTAAATCCTCGTCAGCCGGAAACCACCTAATGCTAGGATCAAGTATTGCGTATGGATCTTTTGGAAATTTTGCGTGTAGTGCCATAGTCTCTAGTTGATTTATAACTTATTCACACCTGTGTTTTATGCTATTTTCAATCATTCTTTTATGACTTTATAGCTAAACTTGTCTATATATAGCTAATTAGATTTAGATACAATAACCCAACAACCAGATCGTCGGGAACCCTCATACCTGATCTTACCTTCAGACTTCAGTTCACTAAGTAAATTAGAAATATCTTTTGATTTTAGATCAGAGAAAGCGTCAAGAAAATCTTGAAGCCTACCGCTTCCTTCACGCCCTATATGATTCAAAATCATTTCTTTTTTTGAATCTCTGCTAAAGCCCGTAATTCGAGTATACACACCGGGCTTCGCCCGATGGGTATAATAACGATGAGACAAAATATATTTTGTACCGCTAGTTTTCCCTACTTTTTCGATGATTCCAACCTTCAAAAATTTCTCCTTGTGCCGTAAAACTGGTAAAACTTTCTTTTCACGAAGTCTCTCGAGCTCATAAATCTCGTCAAAAGAAAGAGATATCTGCTTTTCGTTTACTATTTTTTCTAGAAACTTAACGAATTCAGCATCTCGAACTGTTGCAGGAATATTAATTTGGACCGTGCTGTTATTTGTTCCGTTAAAGTCAGGAAGGCCCTTGCCTTGCCGTATGGTTGTTTCAAATATATTATCGATACCTTGCCCAGAACGTTCTACAAGATTCGTTCTATCAAAAGCTTCTGCTATTAATCTATTACGCCAATGTGGTGGAGCATGTAATATATTTTCCGCTGTAATCTCGTTTGGAAAACCACCAGGGCTAATAACCGAAAAAGATTCTGGTGAGGCATGAATAATAATTGATCGCCCACTAATAGAATAGTCACGGTGAGCGACTGCATTATTAATTGCTTCACGGCACGCTTTTTCGTCAAAGGCTAATACTTCTTGTTGTATAAACCCTTCTTGATAAGGAACACGGATATTCCGAGCATTGATAGTATCCCAAATATCGTCATAAATAGTGAAATATGGAGCGCGCCACGATTTACGGAAATCATGATGAATTTGTTCAGGGTCATTTCTCCATTCATAAATAACCTCTGCTTGAGGCAAAAAATTCGTTATCTTTTGAGCCTTGCCTAGTAATAGCAAAGTGGCAACAGTTAGTTTGCCGTCACGCACTAGCTCTGCATCAAGCAACACTTGGTCTATTGATGTGGTTATCAGCCCAGTATTCTTTGTTTTTTCTGCTCTCTGTTTTTTAAAATTCTCGACGGCAAGTGTATCGAGGTCCTCGATAGTTAAATCTTCAACTATACTGGATGAAAAATCTGGTTGTACTTCGTTTAAAATTTTTCTCGTCGTCGCATCATCCATTTCACCAAGAGATTCGCCTCTTCGAATCGGGTATGTATAATCTCCTCCACTACTCCGCACGCGTTGCCCAACGGGACGCGGCGGTATGTTAAAAATCACAACCCTTCCTTTCGAGTGTTCAACCTCATCAACAGCTACAGTTATACCAATTTTTTGATAAATTTCTTGTGGAACCTTGTTAAGTGTTCCTTGATATACGCTCGTTCCAACTATTTCTCTGCTATTCGAGACCCCAAGCAACAAGTTGCCACCACCCATATTTGCAATTGCGGCACAGTAATCAGACCTTTCACCATCGCCAAAATTACCCCTTGCCTCTTTGAACTCAAGCACAGTGTTTTCAGCGCTTTGTAAAATATCATCTATGTCTTCTGGTAAGTACATAGCTATATTGTAACCTCAATTACCTTTGTCGTATCGTTTCCGAAAATATCGACGACTTTTACTGCAACTTTATAAGTTCCTTTGATTACTTCTTTTGCTACGGAAGTCAGCTCTAAATTCCTGTTCTTTTTTGTACGAAAACTTTGCCATTCGTTGTCGAATATATAATCTCCCGTCCAAACTTCTTCGTATTGAGAGATCTTCAATTGCTCCGGTTCTGCAAAACCATCAACCAAAACAGCTTGCTTTTGCTCTTTTACCGGAACGCGAATAATTTCTTTTCTATCAGCAAAGTTGAAATCCACAGCCCAATAATCGATCCAATCATTCCATTTTTTAGTCAGAATTTCTTTTGAAATTTCTTCCGTCTTTTTATCTTTGGATATCTTCACCACTTGCCCATTTTCGACGACCACCTTACTTGCGCCTGGTCGCAGCGTCTCGGCTATTTCACCAGAGTCGTCTTGATTATAGAATACCGAAAAATCAGTTAGTTCAATAGAAAGTTCCTTTTTATTAATTTTACCTTTAATAATCGGCTTGGCTTCTATAAATGCTACGTCGTAGAATTTTACTTGGCCTTTTTCCACTGCTTTTTTATCAAACACTTCCCTCGGAATAATACGAAATGCAATATCAATTCCGTCATTTTTATACTGCGAAAAATCAAGGCCCATTTCGTAATCAAAACCAAGTACGTCAATTTTAGTTATACCTTTTTCTTTGCACTCCTTCACAATATCTTGAACCAGTTTTGAGGAAACTGGAGCATTGATAGGACCTACTGCAACAAGGCGATCACGTTTCTTGCCAATAACATTCATAAAAGATTCTACGGGCTCTGCTTTATATGCAGAAAGTATGAGTTTTATAAATTCCTTTTCTTTACGTTCGGCTTGATTTGCTTTTTCTTCGGCGCGTAAGTCATCATTTGTAGCGAGGAAATTTTCTCGTTCATATCTACCCACGTTCAAAATTTCAAACGCACGAAAATTCTTCCCAGCTTTCTTGAGTTCCCTCTGAACGCCAACCATTCTTTTTCGTGAAGTATGTATACCGAATTTGCCCAAGTCAGAACCAATCCATTTTCTCCCAAGCTTCTCTGCTACCGCAAGAGTTGTCCCCGAGCCAATAAAAAAATCGGCTATAAGATCACCCTTTTTTGAAGATGCCTTAATAATTCGCTCAAGCAACTTCTCAGATTTTTGTGTAGGGTAACCAATATTTTCTCCGGGATATCTAGCCGATCTTTGAACATCAATCCACCAGTCCTCGGGAACTTTGCCGTTCTCGTTCAAAATAATGGATTCAAAATTCATTCCGCCTGTCGCTACAACGTTTCTGTTAGCTCGATCAAGGCTACCTTCTGCATAAGGTATTCTTACGTCATCTTTATTAAATGTATAATTTTCTGATTTTGAATACCTCAAAATTGTATCATGTTTTTTTGGAAAATCTTTTGTAACATTCGAGGCGGCGGTATAACACCAAATTATTTCATTTCTAAAGTTTTCTTTCCCGAACACCTCATCAAGAGCTAACCTTATGTATGAATCAACTCTCCAATCACAATGCACATAAATACTCCCATCTTCTGCAAGGAGATCGTACATTAACTTCAGTCGTTCATAAATCATAGCAATAAAACTGTCGGCGCCTTTGCCCCACGTATCGCGATATGCAATTTCTTCTATTACAGATGGCTTTTTTGTAAAACTTTCTTCGTCTTCACCATCACCAATTTTTATATCCATTGAAAAATCCGCACCAACATCAAATGGTGGGTCAATGTAAATCAATTTCAAGCCACCCTGCGCTTCTATTTCTTTTCGTAACGGACCGTTCTTGAGAGACGAAAGAATCAGCTTGTTGTCTCCCCAAATGAGCTTGTTAGTCCAACCCGTTATCTGCCTACCAGAAGTATCAAAGAGAGAGCCTTGGGCAACGATTTTATTATCGTTTCTGGGCTCGTCTATTTGCTCTATAACCTGAAACGGTAAAACAACATTGGTTACCTCATTCGTTTTTCCATTCCAAAGCAGTTCAACTTCACGATCATCATCAAACAATAAAAAACGATACTTTTCTGGCAGTGGTTTCCCTGCTTCCAGAAATTTGATTACGTCCCGCTTTTCGTTATCCGTTAATTTCATGCCCACGTTCATTCTTTTATTCTGCAACGTTTCGAACAAAAATGAAAGCGGGAGGAACGCAAAACCGTCTGGATACTCGGGTCAAGCCCGAGTATGACAGCGGCGAAGAACGCTATTTAATTTGCTTCACGGTGCACTCTTTGGTGCCGGCGGGTACGGGGATGTGAACTGTTTCCCCAGCCTTTACGCCAAGCAGTGCCTGGCCCATTGGAGATTCGTTGCTAATCTTCCCTTCCATCGGGTTTGCCTCGTTAGAGCCCACAATATGGTATTCGCTTTCCTTTCCATTACAAGATAAAAGCACGATGTTGCCGATACCAACCGTATCGGTTTTATGCTTTGCAACCACATGCGCATTTTTAATAGTCATTTCGAGTTCCGCAATTTCTTGCTCAATGCGGCTTTGTTCTTCTTTTGCGCTTGAATACTCAGCATTTTCTGACAGGTCACCCTGCTCTTTTGCGGTATGGATTGCATCTGCAATTTCACGCCGACGCGTTGTTTTAAGAGTATGCAGACGTTCTTGCATCTCATTCATTCCTTCTTTTGTTAAGTATTGTTCTTTCATAGGTAATGTTGAACAAGTGTATTCAATAATTGCAGACCGTCAAGCACGATTTTTTCACAGTTTGTCAGATTGGGCTGACAGGCCCCGTTCCGCTATCCACTGCCAGATTTCTTTGGCTAAGGGGACTGCATCCACATCGCCCGCTCCGCCCTCTTCTAATAAAATCGTCACCACGTATTCGGGCTTTTCGTAGGGTCCAAAGCTCGTAAACCAGGCATGCGTTTTTTCCGTCCCTCCAATTTGCGCAGTTCCTGTTTTTCCTGCAATCGGCATGGATAGGGTTGCAAGCGAGCGAGCGGAACCGTCATTCACAGCAAGTCGCATTCCCTCTTGCACCACGCGCACGTATTCAGGGCGAATAGAAATTTTACGTTTCGTAATAGAGCCCTCGATAAGGTGGGGCTGGTAGAGATACTCACCTTGTGCAATTGCGCCCGTGGCAGACGCTACTTGCAGCGGTGTTGCTAGTACGTCACCTTGCCCAATGCCTAAGTGATACGTATCCCCTATATACCAAGGCTGGCCCGTGGCCTTCAGCTTCCACTGTGGACTTGGCAAAAAGCCAGAAGCTTCTGATGGGAGATCAATGCCTGTGTTGGCGCCCCAGCCAAACGTCCGCAAGTACTGCGTTGCCTTGTCTACCCCAAGCCCTGCTGTGCCATCTAGTCCACCAGCAATCATATAAAAAAATGTATTTACTGATTCTGCCAGCGCTTTTCGAACATCCGTAACGCCGTGGCCGCCTGTTTTCCAGTCACCAAAGCTCCAGGGGCCTACTTTAATGCCTCCAGTAGATCGAACGGTAGTTTGGGGGGTAATAACTCCCTCTTGGAGAGCTGCGGCTGCTAGGAAGGGCTTTATGGTTGATCCTGATGGGTACATCCCGTCTGTGGCACGGTTAAATAGGGGGTTACCTACTTCTTGAAATATCTTGGCCGTTTGCGAACGCAAGGATGGCTGTGAGAACGTGTTTGAATCATACGATGGATAACTGATAAGGGAGCGTACTGCGCCAGAATTTACATCGAGGACAATCGCAACCCCCTTAATTGGATCTTTTCGAATTTTATTACGCTTTTCGTTCGCCTCAGAAAAAAGGCCATAGATAAACTTTTGCAGATCGGCATGAATAGTGAGAGTCAGGTCCTCTCCGGGAACTGCTGCTTTTGTGCCGAGATCTGTTTTCTGATTACCTGATGCATTTACTTCTGTGGAGGTAAATCCGTGTTGCCCGCGCAGCGATGTATCGTATGTTTTTTCAATTCCCTGTTTGCCCGTGGTATCTGTAACTACGAGTGTGGTATGTTCGTCCAACTCTTCTGCAGTAACGGGGCTGGTGTACCCTAGTACGTGCGCCAAGCTTTCTGCGTAGGGGTATTTTCGCACCAGGGACGATGCGAGATGAACGCCAGGCAATTCTCGTTCAGCCTTTTCTATTTCCAGTACCGTGTCGTGGCTTATCGCTTTTGATAAGAGCGTGTTTTGCCGCGTAGTTCTAGCTTTGGTAATGGCCGCTTGGATTTCTTCTGGAGGAGTATCGGTAAGGATGCCTGCGAGGCGATCTAGTATACCGTCTTCGTGTTCTCGTAGAGGAAGCTCAGAGGGGGTGATTACAAGGTCGGTACTGGAGATATTTTCAACTAACGCCAAATGGTGCATATCGTAGATGATTCCGCGAGGAGCAGGAACTAGTGTGCTTTCGAGTCGATTATGTTCCGCACGGGCACGAAATGAACTCCCTTGTAGCACCTGGAGATACGCGCCTCGCCCTACGATTGCAGTCATTGTAACGCATAGCACGATCGAGAGAATATTGAGCCGTCGCTGCCCTTGCCCGGTGCGCGAACCCTGCTGTTCTATAAGCTCCGATAGGTCAATATTCATGGGCGAGTAGTTGCTTCATGGCAAATAAGGGCAAGAACAAATGTACTGACGCTTGTTCCAATGATTTGTAATAGGCCAAGCGAAAATGGAATTTGAGACAACTGTACGTGGTTTTCTATATACGCAATGCCAACAAGAGATACTATTTGCAAAGATACTGTGCCGAAGATGTAAGCAAAAAACTTCCACGACGCATCTGGAGTATGCCAGCGTGTAATACGGCGGGTAAAAAAGGGAATAAGAAATACTAAGAGCATGCTACCTTGAGGAAAAGAAGAAAGTAATTCAAACAGCAACACAATGCCTCCAAGTGCGAGAGCTGGAAGTGGGAGTGCGGTTGCAATGACGATAGGAATACTCGCAGGAGCCAAGAAAAGGGATGCTATACTGCTGCGCACTACAATATGCAGCATAAGCGCCATCAAGATGCATCCAAGAGGGATTAAAAATCGCTTCATGGTACAAGCAGGATTCGCACCGCACTGATATTATCGCTATCGTAGGGCACATCAATGATTGCAGATTGATATGCCTCGTGTTCAGGGCTTGTAAGAGACGCAACCGATCCGAGTATCATGCCATACGGTATCGTAGTGCCGTTGCTGCTGGTTATAATCTTCTGGCCCACCGCAATAGGGGCGTCTCGGGGGATGGTTTCCATAGAAAGCGATGTTTGATACTGGCTTTTGAGCAGGCCTCGGGCAACCTTTTCTTCTGTGTTTGGAATTGTTTCCACGGTTACCGAGGTAGAAGGGTGAAATACGGTTTGAACAATCGCGCTGTGCTCAGATAATTCCCGGGTAAATCCAATAAGTACAGACCCTTGCACAAGTACGGGTGCCCCACTTGGGATTCCGTCTGCGATCCCCTTGTTAATAACGTACGAAGAATTGAGCGTATCAATGGGCCGAGCAATAACATGGGCAGGTATTGTGGTAAGCGAACCAAAAGTTTCAGAGCCAAGTTGTGCCTTGAGTCGCGCATAGTCGCCGAGTTCAGCTTTGAGTCGGATATTTTCCATGCTGGTTGCCGCAAGGGTATCAAGTGCTGAATCGGAAATATCAATCCCGTCTATTCCGAATATTTTTGCATTTCCTTGTACCCATACATCCCATACAGCTCCCCGAGCATGGCGCATAAGTGGCGTTGCAAAAAATCCTAGTCCCAATAGGATTGCACCGAGTATAGATAAGGCAACAACGTTTCTCTGCTTCATATATTTGTCATTTTAGTTGTGAGCCATGGACGCTCGGAAGTAATACTTCTTGTACTGCTTCAATATCTTCAAGAACGATGCCTGTTCCGCGGACAACGGCCGTGAGCGGATCATCCGCAATATGTGTTCTAATTTGCGTAGCATCTGTAATGACATCTGCCAGGCCTCGGAGCAGTGCGCCTCCGCCTGCGAGGTAAATGCCTTGTTCAATAATATCAGAAAGAAGTTCTGGCGGAGTCTCTTCAATACATTGGCGTACCGCTTCTACAATTGTTGCAATGGATTTCTGCATGGCTTCTCGTGCTTGCGACCCGCTCATAATCACTTCTTTCGGTAGCCCTGTTACCAAGTCTCGCCCGCGTATAGGAGCCTCCAAATGCTCGGTGCTTTCATGCGCAGAACCAATACGGATTTTAATGTCCTCCGCAGTACGCTCGCCGATCAACATATTAAAGTTATTTCGCGCATACTGAATAATATTTTCGTTCAGCTCATCTCCTGCAATCCGAAGTGTGCGGTTTACGACAATGCCTCCTAAGGATATAACAGAAATTTCTGAGGTACCGCCGCCGATGTCCACAATAATATTTCCTGTTGCTTCGTGAATAGGAAGGCGAGATCCGATTGCCGCTGCCATAGATTCTTCAATTAAGAACACGGCCCGTGCTCCTGCTCGCAAGCTTGCTTCTTCTACAGCTCGGCGCTCCACCTCTGTTACGGAAGATGGGATTCCGATCACGACACGAGGGCGAGGCAATATATGAAAGCCGTCTTCGTGCACTTTTTGAATAAAATACGCCAACATTTGTTCTGTCACTTCAAAGTCTGAAATAACACCATCGCGTAGGGGGCGAATTGCAACAATATGTGAAGGAGTTTTACCTACCATTCGCTGTGCTTCTTTCCCGATTGCAAGAACCTCGCCTGTTTTCTTGTTCATAGCAACCACTGAAGGCTCGTTAATCACGATGCCTTTCCCGCGCACATAGATCAGCGTGTTTGCAGTTCCGAGGTCGATCCCAATATCTTGGGAAAACCTGCCCAGAAAGTTATTCACGAAGCCCATACGCCTACTTCCCTGCTTTCTTCAAAAATTCTGAAATTTCAAGAAGGTGCGTTTCATTTGTTGCTCTCGAAGTTACTTCGAGTTTGCCTGCTGTCTTTTTTGATACCACAACTCTCCACGGGATTCCGAGAAGTTCCGCATCCGCAAACTTTGCTCCTGTGCCTGTGTCGCGGTCATCGTACAGTGTTTCAACGCCCGCCTCTTCTAGCGCTGTATATGCAGCATCCGCAGCGGCAATAGTAGCGTCATCATCGCGGTTCAGCCCTGCAAGGTACACCGTGAATGGCGCAACGCTCTCTGGCCACATAATCCCCTTCTCATCATGGAATTTTTCCACAAGTACGCCCATAAGGCGAGAGGTACCAATGCCGTACGAGCCCGTATGAACAGCAGATTTATCACCGTTCTGTTGGGTAATAATATGGTCAAAGCTATCGGAGTATTTGGTGCCGAATCGGTAAATATTTCCCACTTCCGATGCTCGTACGCTCTCAGCAGTTTTTTGCAGCTCTTCCGATGCAACTTCTTTGTTTTTCCAGATTTTCTCTTTCTCGTCGTAGAAAATTATATCTTCTCCAGTTTCGCAAACAGTCTGGAATTCGTGAGAAAAGTTACTGGTAAAATCTCCGCCGCCTGCAAGGGTAAGATGTGTAGCATGTCCGAGACCCATTCGGTCAAAGACGCGTGCATATACGCTTTTCATTTCGTCATAGAATCTGTCCAAATCCTCTGCCGTCTCATGGAAGCTGTACAAGTCTTTCATACGGAATTCTCGTCCACGCATGAGCCCTGACTTTGCTCTCGGTTCGCTTCTGAATTTCGTTTGAATTTGATATACGGCAAGCGGTAAGTCTTTATAGCTCATTGCGTAATGACGAACGATGGTAGTCATAATCTCTTCTTGCGTCGGATTGAGAATATATGAAGCGCTATTTTTTGCACGAGCAAGATCATTCGCCCCGCGAACTTCAAAGAGTACGTCTATGGTGTTCAGGCGCCCAGATTGTTCCCATAACGATTTTGGAGAAAGTGCAGGCAGGAGTAATTCTGATCCAACCTTGTCCATTTCTTCTCGCACAATGGTTTCAATCTTATTCAATACACGAAGTCCTATAGGGAGAAATGCATAGACTCCAGCCATAACTTGTTCAACGAACCCGCCTTTTTGCAAAAGTGTGGCATTGATGGATTCGAGCGATTTTGCCTCTTTATTTGTTTTAAGATAATACGATGAATATTTCATAGGGTTAGAAGTAGCGGGCGATGTCTTTAAAGGTAATTGCGATCATAAGGCCGATCAATAACAGAAAGCCGGTCGTGTGAGCATACGATTCTACTTTTCCGGGAACTCGGCGGCCAATAGCTTTTTCGATAATTACGAACAATACGCGCCCGCCATCGAGTGCAGGCAGCGGTAAAATGTTAATGATCGCAAGGTTAATACTAATCATGGCCGCAAACTCTAAGAAGTACGAAATTCCAAGTGATGCAGCCTCACGGGTATATATTGCAATACCAATTGGGCCGGTTAATACTTGGCCAACGCTTTCTTTCTGAAACAGTTTTTGAATGAGGCCTGCAAACTGCGATGTAATGCCAACGGTCATCTCCCATGTGCGCTTTGCACCTTCCCACGGAGCCTTCCACCATACTGTTGTATGCAGACCAGTTTCGCCTAACGAAATTCCAAGCGCGCCTTGCCCTTCGGGAGGGTTAGCTCTCGCAGTGATATCAAGCGTGATGTGCTGCCCAGCACGTTCAATTTCAAGTGTTGTAGGAACGCCAGCATGAGTTTTGGTTAGAGATTGTATATCTGCAACACCAGGCTGCTGGGTATCCGCATAGCGTACGATTCTATCGTATTGCATAAGCCCCGCTTGCGCTGCGGGAGAATCGGGGGCAACTTCTAACACGTATGTCATTATGTTTGTAAGCCTCGCACGGTTTTCATTTGTTACAACTGTGGGCGATCCGAGTCCGCTTTGAATTCCCAGCAATACAATCGCAAGTAGCATATTCATTGCAACTCCCGCGCATAAAATTGCAATGCGCCAAGGTGCTGACTTGCTCGCAAAGCTTGTTGCCGAAGGGTTCGGATCATCCATATCTTCTCCTTGGATTTTTACAAATCCACCCAATGGCAGCAGATTAAGCGAATATAATGTTCCGTGCCACATTCTCCCGAACACTCTTGGAGGGAATCCAAATCCAAATTCTTCAACTGTGCATCCGGCCTTTTTTGCAACGATAAAATGACCCCATTCATGCACTAATACCAATACCAGTAAAAGCCCTAAAAATATCAAAATCGTTGCAAGAAGCATAGAAACAAGCATATCTTGAAACCCATCCAAGCGCTAGGGTATGAAAAAACCCGGCCTTTTGGAAAGGTCGGGCGGGGCTGGTTGGTCTAAGGGCGAAGACCTCACTACATGTGCATAATGGATCCAATTGCGTGAAGTGCTGCAACTATGCACCAGAGGGATACATGCGCTAAGTACATGTGATCTCGTGTTTTGTGCCATACATTGACCCACATCAGAGTTGAAAATACCGAACAGGTTGAAATAAACGCAAGATATTTCCAGTTGAATAGGAGTGTGGGCAGGAATAGGCCGGCGATTAAAAGTAGAACTAGAAATGTGAACAAACAAGCCGCCCATATCCGAACACCCAAACTAGAAGATGGCAGAGAACGTGATATACCCATAGTAACTCCCCCTTTCTTGAAAGTGTTATCGAACCGTTTCTCCGTTTGCAAACCTCGTAATTTCGGGGCAGTTGTGCATTGCGGCGATGTGGCGCAGTGTATTTGCCGCATCTTCTCGCTCGATTTCTTGCACTGCTTTTGTAAGCACCCAAATTTGGATGGAAAGGCGCAGGCATATTTCTGCTCCACACATTGATCCTCGGTAGTTAGTCAGGGTATCCGCACACTCCTTGAGAGCGTTGAGCAAAATAATGCTACCTTTTTCATCTGCACTCGCTCCGATTGCTCGAAGATAGTCTCGTGCTTTTGCGGCGGCATTGCGGCGCAAGTCAGACCATAAGGGTTTATTGTCTGAAGTTACGTTTTGGGCCCATTCTTCGTTAAATAAAAGCACATGCCACAGCACCGTTTGTTCAAGTGTTGTATCTGCAATCACGGTCAAATTCCTTTGAAAAGGACAGGTTGTTATTCCTGACTGTTTTATAGTGCTTTAATAAAGCCTTGTCAAATCGTCTGAATGTCTTTTTCTTTGGCCGTAATGCGCTCTTGGAGTTCGTCTTGTGCTTTCCCTATAAGATCATCTAAATTCTGTTTGCCGTTATAAAAGTCATCTTCAGAAATCTTACCAGCTTCTTTTTCTTGCTTTAAGTGTTTGAGGGCTTCGTCTCGAGATTGCCGCATTCGAATACGCGTATCCTCCCCTTTTCCATGAAGCGTTTTAATGGTTGTGTTGCGCACCTCTTCCGTAAGTGACGGGAATGAAAGCCGAATTACTTGCCCGTCTACGGTTGGCATTACGCCGATGTTTGCTTCCGTAATTGCTTTTTCAATTCCATGTAAATTGTTCTTATCCCACGGAGACACTACGAGCGTTCGCGCATCTGAGCTTGATACGGATGCAATTGATTTAATGGGGTTACGAGTGCCGTACACTTCTACGGTGATTGATTCTATTAAGATTGGCTTGACGCGCCCGGAGCGCAAGCCCGCAACTTCCTTCTCAAACCATTCCATGGCTTCCACTTTTCCTGCCTTAAATACTTCTTCAGCTTGTGTGATTGACATATGATATAGTATTTCTTAAGTTCGCCAGAGACGCAAGGAGAATATCTGCAGCAAGCTTGGTGTTGCCTCCTGGTATGGATGCTGTTTTGTAGTAATCCCGAAGGCGTTGGGATACGCGCAGCAGTGCCGGTGTTGCAGTCCCCGATTGGGCAAGGCCGTGTACCAGGCGCGTAATACCTTCCAGCTCCTCTTCTGAAAATGGATCTGCCTTTCGTAATCCAGACAGCCGCGTTAAAAATTCATCGGTATTAATAGTACTGTCTTTGGCCATTTCTTTTCCTGCAAATATCACTCGGCATCGGGAGCGTATTGTAGGTAGAATACCTCGCTTATTTTTTGCCCCTAATAAAAAACGTGTAGACGGTGACGGCTCCTCCAGTATTTTAAGGAGCGCACTCGCGGCTTCAGGAAGAAGCTGGTCTGCATGAGGAATAAGGACTAAGCGCTTGCGAGCCTTATGCGCCAAGAGAGGCTTGAGAGCTTCAATGTCTTTGATATAAATCCGATTTTTTTCGCCGACAATAGTAAAAATATCTGGATGATTGCCGCTGGCTATTTGTTTTTGCTCTTGCTCAGTTGCTCCAAGCGCACGCTTTGCAGTTTCGATATGGTCAAGAACGCTTTGCTGCGATGCAGAAATTACAAGCAGCGGTTGCTCTGCAGATGATGATGTTACCCACTCTGTAATTGTATTAGCGACGTTTTGCAAGGTAATAGAGCAGAGGCGGTGCCACAAACAGGGAGGAATATACGCCAGTTACGGTCCCGATTGTTAACGCAACGATGAACCATCGAATAGAAGATCCGCCAAAAATAAGAACGGCAATCAGCGTAAGCAAGATACAGAAAGAAATATTCAGCGAGCGGCCTAAAGTTACTTTTAATGCGCGATCTAGCACCTCAATCATGCCCTTGCTTTTGGATGCCAAATGCTCCCATCGCAAGCGGTCAAAAATGACAATGGTGTCGTTTACGGAGTATCCGAAGATGGCGAGCTGTGCTGTTACGAATAACGTATCAATGGAAGTTCCCCAAATTTTCCCGAATACCACGAAGCACGCAGTAACCAACAAGAGGTCGTGCACAAGTGCGTAGATTGCCGCAACTCCCAACTTCCATGGCGCAATAAACCCGCCCATATTTCTAAATGTATATGCTAAGTAGATAATCATGACGATTAAGACGATCACTATCGCATACGTGGATTTTCGCTGGAGTTCTTGGCCAATAGTTGGCCCGATAGATTCAAAGCTGCGTTCTTCCCCCTTCATGAGGGATTCTTTTGTAAGGTAGTCGATAACAGATTTGTGCGTATCGTCATCCAGTGCAGGAGTGCGAATAATAATCGTGTTGTCGCGCGTGCCTTGTGCCGTTGCTTCAATGTTGAGTGTTTGAGAAATCCCATCTTGGACTTTGCGTGCGTCGTCAGCATTTCCTTCAATTTCCATCAGCGAACCCCCTACGAAATCAATTCCCCATACTGGCTTGATGATGACAATAACGAGGATACTTGCGATAATCGTAAGCGCAGAAATCCACATCCAGATTTTTGGATTCTTCATCATAGCATCCACTTCTTATGGGTCCACTGCAGGGTAAATACGAGTGCCAATAGGCCACGGCTTACAGTAATTGCGGTGAACATAGAAATGATAGTACCCATCGCGAACGTAAGTGCAAAGCCCCGAACAATAGAAGTTCCAAATCCGTACAGTACAACTCCCGTAATAAGACTAGATACGTTAGATGCGTTAATAGAACTCCATGCAGACGTAAACCCTTCTTTAAATGCAAACGGAACGGTTTTACCCAGTTTTAAGTTTTCTCGGAAGCGTTCAAATATTAACACATTTGCATCTACTGCCATTCCAATCGACATAATAAGACCCGCAATGCCTGCCAACGTAAGCGTGATGGGCAGGAGCTTGATGATGGCGAGAAATAATATCGCATAGATAATCAGCGCAATAGACGCAACAATGCCTGGTAATCGATAGTAGAAAATCATCCATACCATAACTGCTGCAAGTCCTACTGTTCCAGCTAACAAGCTCTTGCTGATGGCAGTTTTTCCAAGGCTGGGGCCAATAACTGTTTGGCCGATGAGCTCAATAGGGACAGGAAGTGCTCCGGAGTTTAAATTACGGACCAATTGCTTTGCTTCGTCTAGCGCAAAGCCTCCGCTGATAACAGCTTGTCCATTTGTAATTTCTGACTGTACAACTGGGGCGCTAATTGGGATGCCGTCTAGATAGATTGCGATGCGTTTCCCAATATTTTCTTTTGTAATTTTGGCAAATAACTCAGATCCTTCGCTATCAAATTCCAAATTAATTTGAGGAGTGCCCGTTACCTGATCAAACTCAACAGTTGCTCGCTTCAAGTTTTTCCCAGAAAGTCCGGTTTGCTCGAATGATGGTAGTGCAATACTATCGGTACTCTGCTCTGAGTTATTCGTTACTTCTTTTCGAAAATCCAACAGCGGCGTTTGTCCAATCAGTTTCTTTGCTTCTTCTGGATCTTGTACGCCTGCAAGTTCGACAATAACACGGTACTCGTCGCCGGATTTATTCGTTTGGATAAGTGGCTCAGAAACGCCAAAGGAGTTTACGCGGCGTTCAATAACATCTCGTACGCCCGCCAGTGCTTCTGCAGGATCTTGGCCATTTGCAGTATCGATCTTTGCCTGATAAATAAGACGAGTTCCACCCTTCAAATCCAGTCCGAGCTTATACGTTAAATCACGCTGAAATGACCCAATTGTTATAGATGGATGCCATGGGCTTGCGACCCATGCTGACAACCCGACCAAAATAAGGACAACCAATCCCCACCAGAGCCGTCGTTTCGTACTTCGTTGCATATCCTAGTTGTAAATGGTTTGGAGGTCTACTGCAAGTCCAAGATTGTCCGGGCCTGCCTGTCCGGCAGGCAGGCTTGACCCGGAATCCACGTATTCTTCTAATAATGATTGTTCTAGTATAATATCTCCCTTTCCAAACAAAAAGCGACCTGTAAACCTCTTTCCTTTTAAAAACAGCGGAAGCCAGAATATATCATCGGGCCACATAGTATTGTATGGGATTTCTGAGATTTCAAACCAGTGAGGTCTCATTTCTTCCGTTTCAATAGGTTCTCCAGAAAACTCAGTTGCTTTAAAAATGTGAACTTCGAGTGCCTCCGCCAGTGGGCGGATGGCGCTTGGCCGCCGTATTGGCGACCGAAACCCAAACTCTAAAATTCCAACTTTCTCTATATCATCTAGAATTATGCCAGCCTCTTCCAGTGTTTCTCGCCGTGTCGCATCTTCTATACCTTCATTCTCTAGCACCTTTCCTCCAAACCCGTTCCATCTCCCGGCTCCAAACCCCCGCTTTTTCATGCCAAGTAATACCCTGTTGTGTTGGTGAATAATGCAAAGCGTAAGAACTTTCTTTGTCATATAACGCAACTGTCATTCCGGCCTCCGAGCCGGAATCCACGTGGATGCCGGATCAAGTCCGGCATGACAACGAAGAAAATTACTCTGGTTAGCGTCATGCAATCTTTGATAAATCTTCGCTGATAATAACGGGCTTCATAGCTTCAATCTCCGTTTTATAGTATGGAATCTCCGGAATTGGATGGTAGAGAAATATCTTTTGATATAGTACATGCGCAAAGCCCATCTCCATAAGGGTGTTGCCACCTATGTAATTTGCGATTCCACGCTTATCAAGATTTAGCACCAATACTGCATCCGCACCTTGCATGGCATCCCAGAATTCACGAATCGCATCCATATTATTTTTCTGGTGAATTTTAATGACTTCTTTTTCCTCGTCGGTTTTTCCAATAAACGCCTCATGCAAATCTGTAACAAACGCATTGTGCCCGAGCGCGGTTAGCTGCTCGCGAATCTCAAGCATTTTTTCCGTAAATTGCATACTACCAATAATCCCGATTTTCATAATTTACGCCCCATGACATTTCTTAAATTTCTTTCCCGACCCACATGGGCACGGATCGTTTCTCCCTACATCCTTGTACGGGTTATGCAGCGTACCCTCTGAAGTTGTTTGTGCAGCATGTGAATGGCCGGAATGATCATGACCGTCATCATGGCTATGGCCATGTGCTAACTCATGTACATGCCCTCCTTCATCATGATGTGCAATTCCTGATTGTGATTCTTGCTTCACGGCTTCTGCGCGCAGCGTACTATCTAGGAACGATGCTTTAATGGTACCTAAGAGTTCTTGGAACATACGATGCCCTTCCTTTTGATACTCAACCAATGGGTCTCGCTGCCCATATCCTCGAAGCCCAATTCCAGTGCGCAAATAATCCATGGCGTCTAGGTGGTCCATCCAATATGTATCTATTGAACGCAGTGCAGCATCTTTTTCCAGCTGATTCATAGTATCTGTGCCGATGGCAGTTTGTTTCTGCGTGAGGGTATATGTAATCACGTTTGCAACTTCTTCTTGTAGGGCTGCTTGCGCAGCTTCAGGGCCAGATGCACTGTTTTGAACAATGAGTTCTTGTAGCTTTGTATGAATTTCTTGCGTTGGAAAGTTTGTAATAGCGTGAAGCGATTCTGCAATTTCCTCAACATTCCATTCTTCTATCATTTCTCCATTCGCATGCGCCATAGTAAGAATTTGAGCCTGTTCTTTCATTAATTCTAGTAGTCGGTCATGTAATGTGAGTGCGTCGCGATTCGGCTCTTTCCACATATTAGATTCCAAAATAGAACGGCGCAGCGTATATATCGCATTACGCTGTTTATTAAGTACGTCGTCATATGACAATACTTGCTTACGCATGTCGAAGTAGTAGCCCTCTACTCGCTCCTGTGCACCTTCCAGTGCCCGGCTCACCATCCGATTTTCCAGAGGTTCATCTTCCGGAACATTAAGGCGCTCCATAATACTCTTCATTTTGGAACCTCCGAATACCCGCATTACATCGTCTTCCATACTTACATAGAATTGCGTTTCTCCCGGATCTCCCTGCCGCCCTGAGCGCCCACGCAGCTGGTTATCGATACGCCTGGCCTCATGTCGTTCGGTTCCAAGCACCGTAAGCCCGCCTAGCGCCGCAACTCCTTCGCCTAGTTTAATATCCGTACCACGTCCTGCCATGTTTGTTGAAATGGTAACGGCACCTTTTTGCCCTGCTCGCGCAATGATCTCAGCTTCCCGTGCATGATGTTTCGCATTAAGCACTTCATGGGGAACTCCTTTTAGCTTCAAGAGCTCTGAAATGTATTCTGACTTTTCAATTGCTATGGTTCCAACCAACACCGGCTGCCCAGTTTCGTGCCGATGCTTAATATTGTTTACGAGCTGCTCAAACTTCACCTTTTCATTAATATAGATCCGGTCTGGTTTATCTTGGCGGGTTAATACTCTATTTGGCGGCACCACTACCACATCCAGGTTATATACTTTCTCAAACTCTTCCGCAGACGTTACGGCTGTACCTGTCATGCCTCCAATATGAGCATAGAGGCGGAAGAAGTTCTGGAATGTAATGGACGCAAGCGTACGGCTCTCTTGTTGTACTGCTACCTTTTCTTTTGCTTCCAACGCCTGGTGTAACCCTTCGGAATATCGGCGACCCTCCATAAGGCGCCCTGTGAACTCATCTACGATGACTACCTTGCCGTCTTGAACGATATAGTCCTTATCGCGATGATAGATTGTATGCGCGCGCAAAGCTTGTTCCAAATGATGGACGAACCGGATTCCTTTTTCTGCATAAATGTTTTCAATTCCCAGCTGCTTTTCTACGAAGTTTACTCCTTCATCCGTCAGTGTTGCAGCCTTTCGCTTTTCATCAATGTTGTAGTGTTCATCTTCTTTAAGGCTTGGAACAAGCCGTGAAAATTGGTCATACAAAGTTGTGGAGTCCGCATCTGGTGCGGAAATAATAAGCGGGGTACGAGCCTCATCGATTAAGATGCTGTCTACCTCGTCTACAAGCGCATAATGCAGTGTACGCTGCACGAGTTGTTCAATGGTACCTGCCATATTATCGCGCAAATAATCAAATCCAAACTCGTTGTTTGTTCCGTAGGTAATATCCGCCGCATACGCAGCACGCTTTTCTTCAGAAGATTGGCCAGATAATATAACGCCGACCGTAAGCCCAAAAAATTCATACACCGGCCGCATCCAATCGGCATCGCGCGCTGCCAAGTATTCGTTTACCGTAACCAAATGGGTTCCTTTGCCCGTGAGGGTATTGAATATAAGGGGAAGAGTTGCAACAAGAGTTTTTCCTTCTCCTGTTTTCATTTCCGCAATGCTGTTTTTTAGTAGGGCTAATCCTCCTAATAGCTGCACGTCAAAATGCCGCATATTGAGTATGCGCTTCGCAGCTTCTCGTATGCCTGCAAATATTTCCGCAACATGAGCCTCTAGTACTTCCCTTTCTTTACCTTTCCATTGCATCACAAAATTCCGCAACTCATCGTCAGAAAGCGCAGAAACCGTAGATTCGAGCGCGTTAATTGCGTCAACGGTAGGGCGATACTGATCGGCAGCCTTTTCATGCCGCGAAGTACCTGTAAATGAAATAAAACTAAACAAGCCCATACGACAAATTACGCGTTGTGTTCCTTTCGTCGATCGTGGCTGGAAAGAAGCTCGGATTTTAGGGCTGTAATAACGGAATCTATTGCGTCCTGAATGGTGCTCTCACTCCGCTCCGCGTGATAGACCTTTCCTTCTTGCTCAATATTAATTCTGCACCGATTCACATCACCTTGCGTATGGTGAGTATCATGCGCAATGAGCACATCAATAACGTATGGTGATACCAGATGCTTATGCAGCCGATCTAGCTTCTCCTCAAGCTGCTGCCTATCCATATCGCTTATCTCTATATGTTCTAATTTTAGGGAATGTTTCATATATCAAGTATTCCTTAACGAGAGCATATGTTCAACCTCGCGTGCAATGCCATTTCGAAAGTTCTCGACCGTAAACTGCATTGCTCTTTTTTGTAGATTGCCAGGGTAAAACGCTCGCTCAATGCGTAAGAACTGCCGAATTGATTCTGCAAGGGCTTCTGGAAGTTGGTCTTGGTAGAGCACTCCCTGCACGCCGTTCGTAATAATTTCCAAAATGCCACCCTTGCCATATGCAATAACGGGCGTGCCGCAAGCAAGGGCCTCAACACTTGCCATGCCAAAATCTTCTACTCCTGGTTGAATGAAGGCTCGTGCGCCCCGGTACAGCTCTCGCATTTGCTCTGGTGTTTGCCGTCCTAAGAATTCGGTATGCTTGCCCGCAAGCTTTCGTAGTCGTTTCTCATCGCTCCCTGTTCCGACAATCCGAAGATGTAACCCCAATTTTTCCGCAACGGCGATTGCATGATCAAACCACTTTTCTTGCGTAAGTCTTCCAACGCAGAGAAAATATCCGGGGTGTTTACCCTGAGCGAGCGAAGCGAGTCGAGGGGTAAAAAAATCAGTATCTATAGGTGGAAATACGACAGTTGCATTCCGTCGATAATACGTTTCAATACGCGACCGTGTATATTCAGAATTTGCAACATATGCATCCGGACGTTGAGAAGCTGTAAAGTCTATCATCCGCAAATAATGGAATAGGAATCGTAAGAAGAATGCACTGCGAGGCCTTCTCTTCAGTGCTGTAAGGCTGTTATCCCACAGGTACCGGGTTGGCGTATGACAGTAGCATAAGTGCGGAACGTTTGAACGCGTTACCACTCCTTTTGCAAATCCGCTCGCACTACTGATAACTAGATCGTAATTAGACAAATCAAATTGCTCAGCCGCTTGAGGTAACAGAGGCAATACTCTTCCAGGATGGCGTCGAAACCACGCGGGAAGCTTTTGTAATGAAGATGTATGAATGTGATACGTTCGCCCATCAACTGTCATGCGAGGGATGTTTCCCGCATACAGGGCGTATACGTCTGCCTGCGGGTATATACGCAGTAACTCTTCTAATACCCTCTCTGCCCCACCCCTGCGGACTAGTTCATCGTGGACAATTGCGATCTTTGGGGAATTTTTGGGCATCAAAATATCGTATCGCAATCTGTTCGCTTGGGCAATAAAGAAAAATCCCGAAGAGTGAGTGCCTTATTCACTTCTCGGGACTGGTTTGTTTGCGTTTATGTCGCAAAGTGCTCGCTCTCCGCTGGTAAGAATGCAACGGTTTGCTCGTAAAGGGATAAATCTACCTGCCTTATTGCGTTTAGAAATCCTGGATTTGTAGTAAGAAGGCTCTCAAGTTCTTTCTGTAGCGCTTCCTTTTTCGGTACAACAAAGAAGGCAAAGAGCAATGTGTGGATACACCAAGTGAGAAATGAGAGTGCAGCAAACGACAGGATATGTTGGGTAAAGCGATAGATCTGCATTGCGTGTCCGATTGGCGGTATTGGTGGAGGAAACATGCGTTCGTATGTGCATGTGATGGTATCTAAATTCCAAAAAAACAGGAGCGTTGCCATGACGCCGGAAAGCGTCAGAATAGTTGCCACTGACTTACCCCATTCGGCAATAATTCCTTGAATTTGGAGTACTACCTGAATGCATTTTTGGTTTGGCGTTCGAACTCGAATCTCCTGTGTATACGTCTCGATATGCATGACGACCTCCCTGCGTGTTGGAGTAAGACTAACGCAAATTGTTGAGAGAACGATGTGATTTTTGTACTCCTATTTGATGCGCTTGTAAAACGTCATTGTATTTGATCCGTTCTCGATGCCGTGGATTCTTTGCCAATCAGTTTCAATACTCTTCTCAATTTCCGAATATTCCATTAAGAATGAAAATCCTGTCTGGCTTTCTAGCAGGAGCCAATCGGCAGTGTGAAAAGCAGCAACCATATCTTTCGCAGGCGGCAAGAATGTTTCAAGTCGCTTTGGGTTTGTACGCGTAAATTCATACGCATACCAACGAGGGTGAGCGATGTCTAGCGATACGCGATGCCCGGAAAGGTATGGAATTAGTGCAGCTCCGGTAAATATTTCTTGATCTGCTGGAATATTGTCTTGTGCCCACTGCGCAGCTTCCTTCGCTGCTGTTTGGGTAAACGTTCCGGTGTGCTCGTATAAGTAGGTAATAAAATTTGAAACAGTTGCAGCCCATCCGGCAATAGCGATAAAGGCAAATAGTACGATAGTTTTAATGAATATATTTTTTACCTGCTTTGCAGACTCTATAAAATAGAGCACTCCTACCCCACCCAGAACAGCGAGAGGCGGAATAAATTCAGAGATGTAGTTGGCATGGAATTTAATCCAATTCATATAGAAGAACGCAAGGCTGCCTACCCAGACTAAGCCTATAAGCGCACGTGCTAACCTCATCCCCTTCCCTTCTCCTTCGTAAGGAGAAGGGTCGACGTCGTTTCCTCTCCTTACGAAGGAGAGGCTAGGTGAGGTTAGTAGTAGTACGCCAAACAACCACCACAACATCGGAATTCCAAATCGCATAAACCCTTCTCCTTCATACTCTGCAAAGAATCCCCACGCCCACCAGAATATAGCCATTGGAATGAGCCAGGATGTTCGTGTAAGCCATATTCCAACACCGGGTGTTGAAAAACGCACTTTAATGCTGTTTTGGAGCGAAAAGCCGAGACCTAATAGTGACAGTAAAATAAGCGGCAATGATTCGCGGAAAAACGGCGTCATTCCTCGCAAAGAATATGCGCGTACTTGTTCTACTTGCGAATCTTCAACACTAGAAATGCCGTCCGATGCAGAATTTATTCCAATTGCTTCTATAACTCCCTCTGTGCCGTATACGCTATATGCAAATCCAAAGAATATCGCAAGAATTGCTAGAAATCCTATTCCAACATGTAGCGTGTGTTTTGCCCGTGATTTCCAGGTTGATGATAGGGTGAAGAGTAACAACAAAACCGTGGGCCCAAGTCCGAGCATGCTTTTCCGTGATGCAACAGCAAGGCCAATCACAGCGCCTGCTGTAATAAGCCACTTGAGATCCCCGCGTTTTTGTTTTAGTGCGTACGCAAGAAGAGCGAGGCCAGATACGCCAAAGAAAATCGCAACTCCTTGAGTATGCACATACACAGTTGCGACAACGGCTGACCCCATGACTGCCCATAGCCCGGCGGATAATAATCCAGCTTTTTGATTCCAGATTGTTTTAGCTAATAGATATATCGGGTATATAAGCGCAGACCCTGCAATAATGGTTGCAATTCTACCTGCAATTGCAGTGTGGCCCAACATTGCTTCCCAGAGCGCAATCCATGCAATTACCAATGGCGCTTTTACGTACCCATCTCCGCCTGCAAGCCGCCCATGTAGTGCCGCCCATGCATCGTAGAGATAATTCCCTTCATCAAACGTGAACGGTAGGGAGCGTGCGTAAAAATATCGAATAATAAAAGCAATGATTGCAAGTATAAGTAAAATAACCCATGGTTTCTTGATGCTTTTTGCTTGCATCACCCACCACGCAAACGCAATGAACCCTATAACCGGCAGGGCTGCCCAATACCAAAGCGGTGAGACAGGGGTACTCAAGAATGCTTTTGTAGTCCGAATCGCATGTACTCCAAATGGCACGTTATATGACGTTCGAAACGCGAGATCCATTGCCTGCCTGCCAGATCCGCGCACATATGCAACGCCACCAGGGTACGGATCTCGAGTAGATATGTTTACGGCAACTGCATCACCATGAATACTTTCAGGCGATGTAAGGGAAAAGAAAAAGGTTTTACCTTTAGCGTCTGAAATAGGATCAAAGGCAAAATCATAAAATTGGTTGTCTCCGAATTCTTGTGGATTCACTGTCACTGTTCGAATGCTCTCTGTAGCGTCTGCAGAATCTTTGAGATGAAAAATGACTTGCTTTGTATTATCCCGCCCAGAATACGTGGCAATTATAACGCCAACAGATGAGAGATGGTTTTGGGATGCAATAAAAGTTTGGCTGACAAAAGTATTGCCAGTAAGTTCCCCGGAGTTCTGTGTATGCGATGGTTGATATTCCCCTACTTCCGGAACGCGGATAAAAATAAAGAAGCCCAATAAAATGATAGCTAATACGCTATATACAGTAGTCTTTTTGGACATATCAAAAGTATACACGAAATAAACACAAGCCCCGCCGTTTGGCGGGGTGATGTGCTATCGTTTGCTGAATTGTGGTGCTCGGCGGGCGCCTTTGAGGCCCGGCTTTTTTCGTTCCTTCATACGGGAATCACGACGGAGTAATCCTGCTGCCTTGAGCTGCTTGCGGAATCCTTCATCTATTCCAACCAATGCGCGTGCAATCCCAAGTGATACTGCATCTGCTTGTGCATTTTTGCCGCCTCCTGAAACTTTCACCCTGACTCCGTATTCATCATTTTGAGATGTAATAACTAGAGCTTTTAGTGCTGTTATCTGAAGTGCGGCATACGGGAAGTATGTTTCAAGCGGTGTGCCGTTGATCATGCGTTCGCCTTTGTCTTCAGTAAGAAGTACTTTGGCAACTGCAGTCTTGCGTCGGCCTAGTCCGTGCTTTACATCAGTTTTCATACGGCTGCTCCTTTCGTTTGTGGCATATGTGGGTGATCTGCTGTTGGATAAACATGTAATTGACGGATTCGTACTGCTCGTAGGTTATTCTTTGGAAGCATTCCAGAAACAGCTTCTTCAATAACAAAGCGAGAGTCGCGAATCATCTGCTCTTTGAGTGTGCGTTCGTGCAACCCTCCTGGGTATCCGCTGTATCGGCGGTACATCTTTTGGTCTCTTTTCTTGCCGGTAACCTTAAGATTATCGCTGTTGATAACAACAACGTGTACGGGCGCAGCTTTATTCTTTGCAGAATCAGTACGGTGTTTGCCGAGAATAAGAGAAGCAGCCTGTGTTGCAATGCGTCCGAGCGTATCGGTAGTTGCATCAAGCACGTGCCATTCAAGCTCAACCTTTGGTGTGCGGTGAGACTTTCTAAATGCTTCTCCCGGTGTTTCTGATTCTGCTGTTTTTGGGGTGTCGTTTTTCATAGGATTTCAATTCGTGCCATGCGTGCAGCATCAGCGCGGGTTATAGGTAACTTCGTAATACGAAGGTATCCGCCAGGGCGTTTTGCATGCTTTTTGCCAACTTCCATGAGCGCAGGCAAATCATTTTTGTGCATGAGCTGTGCAATCAGAAGGCGGCGATTTGCAAGGGTAAGCTCTTCTCGTGCACGGGTAATGAGTGGCTCAAAGTTACGGCGAAGTTCTTTTGCTTTAGCCTCAGTTGTAACAATAGCGCCATGCTCAAGCAGAGAGCTTGTAAGGGACTTCATCAAGTGGCCTCTACGGTCAGATGTTCGTCCTAGTATTCGGTTGCTCTTTTTATTACGCATGGGATTTGAATTATATCGTTATTTACTCCTTTGCCTCTTTACCATCTTCAAGACGCTTCTTGAAATCATCGCGAGCACCCGCAACATCCTGGACTGCTTTTGCTCCAAGTCCTGGAATGTCGCTGATTTGCTCATCAGATAATTCCATTACTTGTTCAACGGTAGTGATTCCAACTCGTTCCAATGCGTTATGTACGCGAGATGGAAGTTGGAGAAGGTTTAGGGTGTTTTCAGGAGATTTTGGCTCTTCAGCAGTTTCTTCAATAATCTCTTCGTGCGGGCGGTTACCTGTCAGCATACCGTCGAAGCTGCCCGCAAGCTGTGTAAAGTGGTCTCGCAAAATAGACGCAGCTTGTTCAATAGCTTCTCTTGGAGAGATGCTGCCATTAGTGGTAATAGTCATTTTTAGGCTGTGGTAATCTGTTGCTTGGCCTACGCGGACGTTCTCAACTGTAAAGCTTACGCGTTCAACAGGAGTGAATACTGCATCAAGTGCAATGGTTCCGATTGCGCGTGCTTTCGGATCTTGCGTATCTGATGGCACATATCCTCTGCCCTGTTCAACAACGCACATTAAATCTAATGTTGCCTTGTCGTCTGTTATTGTTGCAATGAGGTGGTCTGAGTTAATGATGGTAACTTCTGGTGGTACATCAAAATCTTTTGCAGTAACTTTCCCTTTCCCCTGCTTCTTCAGGCGGATTTCAATAGGGTCTTTGCTTGTGGAAGCAACTCGAATACCCTTCACGTTCAACATGAGGGTAACAATATCTTCTTGTACGCCTTCAAGCGCAGAGAATTCATGATCAACGCCTTCCAGCTTCATTTGGGTAACTGCTGCACCGGGAAGAGATGAAAGCAAAACGCGGCGTAGCGCATTTCCTACCGTTGGCCCGTAGCCCGGATGATATGGCTTAATCGTAATTGTTGCCGTGAATTCGCCATCTTCCTTGATGTCGATTTCTTCTGGCAGATAAATTTCTTGCAACATAGATAGTGTAGTTAATAAAATAGTTTAGATGCTAACGGGCGAAAAATTCTACTATTGCCCGGATATCTACTCCCACATTTGCTTCTTCAAACGATGGAAGTGACGTTACTTTGAAGCTGAACTCTTCTGGATTAATTAAAACCCACGAAGGTGCGTTTACGTTCTGCATCCGTTTCTCGAAATTCGTGAAGTATGCCTTGGCCTTTTTCCCGTCTCGTACTGATACTACATCTCCAACTTTCAAAGAGTATGATGGTACATCTACTGGCTGCCCATTTACTGCGAATAATCGGTGAGTTGCCATTTGGCGAGCCTGAGGGCGGGTTTGTGCAAATCCTGAACGGAAGATTGCGTTATCGAGTCGGCGTTCTAGCATTGATACAAGCGTTGGACCTGTTTGCCCCTTAAACTTAAGCGCTCTCTCGTAATACCGGTGGAGCTGCTCTTCTCGAAGCCCGAACATCTTTTTTAGGTCCTGCTTTTCTTTCAGCTGAGTTCCATATCGGCTTACTTGCTTACGGCGCCCTCGTTGTTGCTGTTGAGGGGCTCGGCGCTGTTGTCCGGCCGGTGCCGCAGCAGCTGCTGGTTGTGGTGTAGGTGATGGCATAGGGAGAAATTAGATTCTTCGGCGGCGCGGTGGGCGCACTCCGTTATGTGGAATCGGGGTCATATCGCGGATCGCAGTAATATTGATTCCTGCGGTACTGAATGCACGGATTGCAGAATCTCGAGCACTTCCAATTCCTTTTACAATAATATGAGCCTCTTCCATGCCAACTGGCTTGAGTTGCTCTAATACGTTTGCAACTGCTTGCATTGCTGCATATGGAGTTGATTTTCGTGTACCGCTGAATCCGGCTCGGCCGGCGGAACTCCATGCCAATACTGCCCCTGTAGGATCGGTAACAGAGATAAGGGTGTTATTAAAGGTGGATTTAATATGAATAACGCCTACTTTCACCTTGCGGCGAGATTTGGCTTTCTTCGTTTTTCCAGCCTTTTCTTTTGTTGCGGGTTTAGGTGTCATATATATAGATTATGTCTTTTGGTCTGAAGACTTTCTTCCGCTGCCTGCTGTCTTACGGACGTTACCTCGGACAGTTCGAGAATTGGTTCGAGTGCGCTGTCCACGTACAGGTAAGTGCTTTGCGTGCCTAAGTCCCCGGTACGTTCCAATGTCGCGGTGATGTTTTATGTTCATGCTCGTTTCGCGGCGAAGCTCCCCTTCTACGCGAATGTTCTTTTCAATGTATTCTCGAAGAGTGTTTTGCTCTTTTTCGGTTAAATCACGAGCAAATATTTCAGGGCTAATTCCGATCTCTTGTAAAATCTTTGCAGCCATAGGCCGTCCAATCCCATAAATGTCGGTAATTGCATACAGAATATGCTTTTTGTCTTGGAGTGTTACTCCGCTAATACGAATAGGCATAGGTTACAGTTGGCGTTGCTTATGTTTCGGATTTTCACAAATAACTACAACCTTGCCTTTGCGGCGGGTTGTTTTGCACTTTGCGCACATCTTTTTGACTGAAGCTCTTACTTTCATATTTATTGGAGTCGAAGGATAATTCTTCCTTTTGTAAGATCGTATGCGGACATTGCTACCCGTACCCGATCTCCTGGCATTACGCGGATCCGATGGATTCGCATTTTACCGCTTAAATGGCCAATAATCTCTTGGCCGGTATCTAGGCTGATTCGAAATTGCGTATTAGGAAGTGTTTCTGTAATCTCCCCATCTACGTCAACGGTGTCGTGCTTTGGCAAAGGATAATACTACTAACAAATAAAGCTCTGCAGAACAGAGGCTTTGAGGCTGATACAAAAAGGCTATTTCTAACCCCTGCTTTCAGTCCAAAGTCGTGTAGCGCAGATAAAAAGTAGTGTATATGAGGGTTTTAGGCGTGTCAAACGTGATTTCTCCCCCTTGCGTAAGGGGGAGTGAGAGGGGGTGGGTACGTCGCGTTCGACCCCACCCCTGCCTGTCCGGCAGGCAGGTCGCCTCCCCTCATATGAGGGGAGGAAATATTCTACAGCTCCCTATCTGATTTGATTGAAATATCCACTCGCTTTTGGATTTCCGGGATACTTTGTACCCAGAATGGCCACAGATCAATAGTCGCGAACTGTACTCCTGGTAAACCTTGGAGGTATGCAGCAGCTTCAGCTTTCTTTCGCCCTGCAAGCTTATCGGTAAGCGTTTCAATGGAGAGGGTAGGTATAGTTGTATGGGTTACTCTTGCAGTAATATTAGCCTCTCCTTTATCCCAATCAGCCGCTTCAACTGATTTTGTATATGAGAGTGGGCCTGGGAATAGCATGTAGTTTTCATCAAGACGTTCTTTCAGAGCATTTTGCAGGGCAGTAGTAAGTGCTTCTTCTTTAAATGCCATAACACGTACGGAAACTTTAGCAGTATATGGAATGCTATCTACCTTATCGCCAGCCTTCCCCGTCGGAGTAAATTCCGATACCTTGCTATCCCAACTTTCTTCCAAGATAACCCAACCTTTTTGGAGCTGTGCGCGTGCGGCTTGTTCTGCTTGTATTTTAGCTTGTACACCTGCGGCAGTCTTTGCAGCTTCTATGTCGGCTTCTTTAATCACCTTTACCTGGTCACCAGTTCCACCGGTGAATGTTCCTTGGGATTGTCCGTATACTAGTGTTTGCGCAGACGCATCCAGTGCAGCAAAATCTAATCGTTGTGCTGTGATGTTCCCCTTTGGCCCAGCTTCTGCTGCTTCTACCTGGACGCTCACGCCGCCAACTCCGCCAGAGCTCCCACCTGGAATATTTGCAGAGCCAGACATATAGAAGAGAGTGCCATCTTTTGTAACAAGTCTGCTTTTCTCTTTAATTTTTTGCTCATCAAATGTCTTGTTTACGAGCTGTACGGCACCTTTTGCTTTTGAACCTACGAATTCCGTACTTGTGACGGGTGAAGAGCCTTGGACATTCAGCTCTTGTATAAAGGGGCTACCCGGAATTGCATTTGGTATTGCTGCAGCGTTGGATGATACCGTAAGTTTTTGGTCAACAAGCAGAGGAGCCGTTTGCAGTGTAAGTGCGATCTTTGCAGATGGAAGGAAAATAAACCCAGCTAATACAGTGGCAACTATTGCAACGCCCAAAAGAGATAATAAAATAGTCCGCTCTTTTCTTCCGAGGTGCATAGACGTCTTTTTCCTCTTGGGATGTTTTTTTAGCTCTACGCTTGCGAATAGCGGACGGCTTTCAACAGCTTCTACATCAACTTCTTTTTTCTCAGCAGCATGTCCTGCTTTGTCGGCAGGCAGGTGTCTTGGAACATGAACATTCGTAATATCAACTTTGGAACCCGTAAATCGTCGTTCAGAAGGACGTTTCGCGTGCTTTTCGTACAGTTCTATTGCTTCAGGCGGCAACTCTTCAGGAGCGTTGTGAGACGGCATTTTGCGGATATTACCAGTTGGTTTAATGTCTCTCATTACTTGCAATACTACCAGAAAACTCGAGATTATTCCAGTACTGCCTTGATCCGTCGCACTCCACTGCTGGCGGATTCTTCTTTGGTAATCTTGAATGTGCCCAACATGCCCGTATGTTCAACGTGAGGGCCTCCGCAAATTTCGCATGAAAAATCTCCCACCGTGTATACGCTTACCGTATCTCCGTATTTATGTCCAAAGAGGCCAAGCGCGCCTTTTTCTTTTGCCTGCTCTACACTCATCTCGTCTCGAGTCACCGTCATATCTTTTTGAATCTGCGCATTTACGAGGTCTTCTGTCTGTTTAATCTGTTCTGGCGTCATCTTGTCTGGATGCGAGAAATCGAATCTGAGCCGTTCGGGCGTAATATTGCTTCCTTTTTGGAATACATGATCACCTAATACTGTGCGTAGCGCCTGGTGTAGCAGGTGCGTTGCCGTATGGTATTTCACGGACATGTCGGAATGATCCATGAGCCCCCCTTTAAACTTTCCAGCCGAAGCAGTTCGTGATAGGTCTTGGTGTTTTTGCATTTCCGCTTCAAAGCCGGCCATATCGACCTTCTTCCCTCGGCTCAATGCTTCCTCTTGGAGAACCTCAACAGGGAATCCGAATGTTGCATAAAGCTCGAACGCTTGTTGGCCATTAATATCGTCTCGGTTTTGAAAAATCTGATCAATTTTTTGTAAGCCCGCGTGAAGAGTTTTTCGAAACTTTTCTTCTTCTTTCTTAATTTCGGATGTGATGGTTGCTTGCTGGTTTCGCAGTTCAGGATACGCATCGGCATACGCTGCAATTACGGAAGCAGACAGCTCGAACGCAAACGGTTCCGTAATATTTAATTTGCCAGCATATCGTACTGCACGTCTGATTAAGCGGCGCACAAAGTACCCCTGGTCTTTCTTGCTTGGCAGCACGCCATCACCAATTAAGAATGTTGCAGCTCGAATATGATCGAGAATAACACGGTACGATCTGGTTATTTCAGGAGAAGATGTATACGTTGTGCTCGATAACTCCTGAAGCTTTACAATCATTGGTTGGAACACGTCCGCCGTAAACACATCTGGGTTATTATTAGCCGCTGCAGCCATACGCTCAAGTCCTCCTCCAAAATCCACGTTTTTTTGAGGAAGCTGCTTGAATCCTTCTTCGGTTTTAATATATTCCATAAATACGTTGTTCCCAATTTCCATAAAGCGTCCGCAATCACAGTTTACGTGGCATGGTTGATCTGCGTATAGAGAGGATGCGTGGATCGGCTCTGGCTCACTCCCACCCCCTCCAGCTCCCCCTCGGGCAGGGGGAGAGAAATCCCAAAACATTTCCGTATCAGCACCGCCAATTTCGCCAATAGGCATTGCGTCGGGAACTCCTGCCCGTGACCACCAGTTTTTCTTTTCGCCATATGGGAATATTCGTGCACTGCCCATACCGTTTTGCTCCGCGTTATCGCCTACTAATGCATCTATTCCTACAGACGCAAACATTTTTTGCCAAAGCGCAATGCTTTCTTCGTCGCGAGCAATCCCTAGAGATTCGTTTCCTGCAAACACTGTTACATAGATGTGTTTCGGATCAAGTTGTAATTCTTCGGTTAAAAAATTGAACATCCACGGGATTTGCTCTTGCTTGAAATAATCACCAAGAGACCAGTTTCCCAACATTTCAAAGAATGTTGTATGTCTGTTATCTCCGATATCCTCAATATCAGGAACCCGAAAACATTTCTGAGAATCTGCGATCCGTGTACCGAGTGGATGTTTTTGCCCCATTAAATATGTAATCATCGGCTGCATTCCGGAGCCGGTGAACAATGTTGTTGGATCGTTCTCTGGAATCAGCCTAGCAGAAGGAACGCGAACATGCTGTTGGCGTTCAAAAAAAGCCAGATATTTTTCTCGTACTTCTGCAAGGGTCATGTGTATCATGCCCACAATCGTAACGAAGTTAACTCGTTATTTCAATTCGGCTCTGCTGTTACGCGGTCTGAGTCACCTGCCTGGATGGTAGGGTCAAACTGTAGTTCATCTCGATAGGGATTTGGCCATACATGATGCAGCAAGTCGTCTGAATCGACGAGAATCTCGCGGGCTTCACCCGCAGTTTTGCGCCCCAGCACAATATCATGCGCCAAGTTTAGTATAAAAGTATTTGCATCTTCGTCTTGGCAATATGCCGTCATTTCTCCGCGAGTACGGTCTATAACAATACTTCCATCAAACGTTGCTATCTGGGTACACGCATCGGGAGAAATTTTTGCATCGATAGTTTGTTCTAATAGATCCACGTGTGGACGAGGAACGTTATGGCGTGCCCCATCGCGATGCAGCACTGTGCGCTTCCAGGGGCTGTTATAATACCAAATCAACATGCTAGGGGTAGCTTCGTGCGGACGTCCATATGAATGTATGAGTAATTCTGCTAAGCGATGCGATCGTTTTGGCCAATGAGCAAGAATATGGCTTACGCCCCTTTGGTTGATCCGGTCTAATTTTAGATTAAGCCTGGAGTCCATCTATCGCCAGTGTTCCGTATATATATGAGTATCTCAAGAGAACCCGTGCGCCATTATGACAAAATTAACTGACACTCGTACATAGTCATGCCGGACTTGATCCGGCATCCACGTCGCCGTCGACTTGCCTGGATCCCCGGGTCAAGCCCGAGGATGACTCAGAAGTATTTTCTCTCTTTTGATTCTTTAATAATATCAAATGCTTCTTGTGCAGTATCTACTACAGTGTATAAATCAGTGTCTTCTGGAGAAATAGTATTAAATTCATGTACTAAACTATTTTTTGTCCATTCATCTAACGGGCCCCAAAATGATTTGCCCATGCAAATAACTGGAACAGGGCTCATCTTTTTTGTTTGAATTAATGTAATAACTTCATAAAACTCATCCAGCGTGCCGTACCCTCCCGGGAAATATACATATGCCTGCGCTGATGCGGTAAGCATTACTTTGCGTGTAAAGAAATAGTGGAACCCGATTCCTTTTTTTACGTATGCATTGCGCCGCTGTTCGTTAGGAAGTTCAATATCAAGGCCAATAGATTCTCCGCCACCTTCATACGCACCCCTATTACCTGCCTCCATAATGCCAGGGCCGCCACCGGTGATAACGGTGAACTGATGCTCTGCTAATAGCCGGCCAAGTTTACGCGATTCCTCATACCATTTGTGCCCTTCCGGAAAACGTGCAGAACCGAAGAATGTAACTTCTTTGCGGAGTGGGTACAAAAATTCAAACCCGTCCACAAACTCTGACATGATGCGAAAAATTCGCCAGTTGGTATCTTCCGCAAAATCAAATGGCTTGTCTACTGGAATCTTACTTGAATCTGATCTGTCGTATCGCATGGACATATTGTAACACATATTAGCTTCACTAGCTTCGTTAGCTGCATTAGCTTGTAGAAAGTTCTTATTACCTAACTTGATTAGGTAATCCACGTCGCGCTTGTCTGGATTCCGGATCAAGTCCGGAATGACAACTATTTTGTAGCTCCGGAAATTTCGTAGTTAAACTCTGCTGTATTCAACTGAGGAATTTGCTTAGATATGTTTAGAAGTTCAATACCTGTTATTGCACCCGAATCATCTTTATCAAAAATCACCCCATCACGAACTTCTTCGCTCTCGGCGTATGGCATTTCGCTAAGCCGAATATACATAGCATCTTCTTTTGGGTCGTAATGGATGTTCATAGGTTATATTTATCTATCTTTGTGGTTATATACGTAGTGATTACTTTAACTATTGCCTTGCCTTCTCTCTTGTAGATAACGCGACAAAGAACATTCTTATTGTGCCATTGCACTTGCTTCTGTGCAATGAGAGTTTGGTCTTTACGGTGAGTAGTCTTTTCTGGTTTTCGAATCACGTTTCGTACAACTTCTTTTGGGATGTCACGCTGCTGCATTTGGAATTCTGCGTGTTTTGAAAACTGAATTCTCATATTTTCGGTGGGCGTGGGCCGGAGAATGATTTTGTGTTTGATGAATTGCTATTCTCAGGCTTGAGCGCTTCGGCAAATGGGCGCGACTTTGGTTGTTCTGCCTTCTCTCGCTTCCGCTTGTCGTAACATTCCTTACAAAATACTTCTTTTTCCGGATCTGGCTTAAACGGAACTTGCGTTGGCTCGCCGCAATTGGAGCAAGTGGCGTCGTAGAGAGTTGGCAAACTCCTCCCCTTTTCAAGGGGAGGCTGGGTGGGGTGCTGTAGTGCATTAGCCCTCTCACCCCCTCTAACTCCCCCTTCGTAAGGGGGAGTAGCTTTCCTCAATAGCGTCGACAAATCTGTAATCATTTCTTGTTTTGCAGGAGCGATAACAACATCTTCTAGTTCTTCCGGTTTTGGAGCAGGTGGTTTTTGTGGAGTAGATTGCATGGCGTTTCCCCTCCTTACGAAGGAGGCTTGCCCGCCGGATTGGTGGGGGTTAGGGGAGGTTAGTGGCGCGTTACCCCCACCTCCAGTGTTGTTGCGTTGTTGAAAATTCTGATCGCGCTTCCCCGCCGAAGCTTTAGCGAAGGTGGGGCCACCATTTTCCGTTTCTGGCGGAATCTTAAGTGCAGTATCGCTCCAGCGTGAAATTTTTTCTTCAATAATCTCTCTGCTATTCCCATACCGTTCGCGAGAAACTGCCAACACCTTTTCTCGGCTGTTATACGTTTCGGCAACAGGAGGAATTGTTTCCATGCTAAACGGAGCGCTGGTAACGCCGTTAATCATGAGCTTCACATACGCATTATATTTATCCAAGTTCACCAAATCCGTCTGAGTAAATTGCGGCATAAATTCTTTTTCTAAGTATTCGCCATCAAATGCACCTACTCTAAAAGAAATCAGTGTGCCTACGTTTCCGAACACAGCATCGCGCACCACTTCTTCCATCTGCGTGATGTATTGATGCGCAATAATGAGATTGAGGCGATATTTGCGGGCCTCAGACAAAATGGTGGCAAAGGATTCAGTTGCGAAGTTTTGGAATTCGTCTACGTAGAGGTAGAAGTCTTTACGGTCTTCTTCGGCAATACTTGCGCGGTTCATGGCGGCCAACTGAATTTTTGTAATAAGCATGGCACCCAAGAGGGCTGAGTTGTCTTCTCCGATTCTTCCTTTTGAAACGTTGATCAAAAGAATTTTTCCTTTATCCATAATCTCTTGCATGTCGATAGTACTCTTTGGCTGTGCCACAATGTTTCGGATAATCGATGAGCTTAAGAATTGTCCAACTTTGTTTTGAATTGGAGAAATTGCTTCACTTCGAAACCGTTCGTTATAGTTTGCAAATTCATTTACCCAAAACGCCTTTACCACCGGGTCTTGAATCGTATCTACCACCTTTTTGCGATAATCCTTATCGGCCAACATGCGCATAATCCCAAGCATGGTGCTGTTGGGGTAATCCAGCAGCGCCAATATAACGTTACGCAAAATATATTCCAAACGGGGCCCCCAAGAATCCGCCCATATCTTCTTCAGCGAACTCACCAACCCGGATGCCACCAAGTACTTATATTGCGGATCAACAGATTCGAGCGGATTAAATGCAACGGGATAATCCACATCGGCAGGGTCGAAGTACACCACGTCGTTAATGCGCTCTGGTGGAATGATATCTAAAATCTTTTCCGCAACGTCACCATGCGGATCTACGAGCGCAAGCCCTCTTCCCATTTTAATATCTTGGATGATCATGTTTTCAAGCAGGGTTGTTTTGCCAACACCCGTTTTTCCGATTACGTATACATGCCGTCTGCGGTCATCAATGTACAGCCCAAACGCTCGGCGCTGCCCGCGGAAATTTGTTTGCCCAACTACTGTTACTTCTTTGCTCATACAAGGTTATGCATAGGGTAGATTTGCAGGCGGAGCCTGGCGGCCAGCCTTTGCACGCTGCACGCTTGGGGAGGATACATACTTCACAGGGAAATGATACAGCGTTGCGAGCTCTTCCGCATTCATGATTTGGCCGGAATCTGTTCCAAAAAAATCACGCCATTGAAAGTTGAGAAGAATATTCTTCTCTCGCCAAAGTCGTCGTCGATCACGAAAAATAAAGTTGGGTTTATTTGTTCTCGTCTCCGCATCTGGCGCAAAACCGTTTAAGTGCCACGCATTGAACTGCTTAAATACACCAAATCCTCTTGCGATGTTCGGCTTTTTGAGCTGGCCTACGGGAGCAATATGAATGATACGTATTTTTGTCTTGTATCCGTTTCCAGAAATCTTTTCCAAAATACCTTTCATTTTTGCTTCGTCCACCGGATTAAAAAACCGAAGCACTTTTTCCTCTTTTTCTTTTTCAAAATCCAACGGCCCTCGAAACAGTATGGAGAGTATCTCGCCAGGAACGGCAAGCATAAAGTTTTTGAAGTTTTCCCACATGCCCGGCTTTTCTTTCTTTGCTTGGCCGGAGATTTTTGCAATTTCTTTTTCTCCGCGCTTTTCCCAATCTTTAATAATGGCCGCATCTAACGGACGTACCATCACCTGAATCCAGAATTCTTCTCCCGCTTCCACGTTGGTAAGCGCCTCCACGATAATTTGCATAGGGTCTACAAATGGCACTTCTTCCGCAAGCTTCGCTTCGAACTGGGGGTATGTTTTTATTGGCAAGATATCATCATTAGTAAGTATCACATCCGATCCCCACATTTCGTATTTCTTGCGCAAGTCTTTGTAGCTGTATCGCTGAGTGTAGTCTTCTGTTTCTTGAATATCTGCTTTCGGATATTGTCCGTATATAATTCCTTCAAACAGGCGCTTGTGCGCAGTAGGGACAACGATAATATATCTCACCGATTGCTGGGTACAGTACAATTCAAAACTTGCCCACGGTTCCAGATATCCATCAAAGTACTTTTCATTAAAGTCAGGGCCCTTGTGAATTCCTCCCACGTATTCATACAGCACTTCCATTGATTTCGGCGTTTCTTCCGTTTCGTCTGGTAGTTTAATTTCATAGAACGTCCATTCAATGGCGCTCACAAAATCAACCATCTTCATCACTAAATACGTTTTCCATGCAATCCAGAAAATCATCCAAACTACCAAAAGCCACCCCAGCGTTAAGATGGTGGGGCCAAATTGCTGCGCGAAGTCAGCAAAGGTATATAGCATACCCTTGCATTGTACTATAAAAACTATTTCTTGAGTGTATACAAGTCTTTCCCTGCGCGATCAAATCGTTTGGTGTTTTGTAACGAGAGAAGAATTGTATTTTTCTTTACGATGCGTTGCTTTAAAACTTCATCAACAAGTTCTTGCTTGCTCATTGGTTTTGCTGCTGTTTCCAGAATAGATTCCAACACGTCGGCAACGGTGCCCGGTACGTAGCCCCACTCTTTCAGTCCGTATAGCCCACGGCCAACGAGTACGAATCGTCCATCTTTAATCAGCTCATTATGAACTGTTTGAGGGTTTGCCTTTTTATGGTCAAACTTTGCATCGTTGATCATTGTGGTAATCTCACGGAAATGAGCTGGGTTTCCACGGCGGCGTAGAACTGCAAATGCCTTATCACCAACTCCACGAGGAGAAGTTTCTGCCCATCCGATGAGTCCCCAGTCGCCAAATGCTGTAGGAGAAATATGCTTGCTCGCAGTAAGTGCAGCATTGATGTGCGGATGTGTAACGCTGCCATGTAATTTCTGTTCAACCGCGCTTACTAGGTCTGCAAGTGCCATAGGAGCATTCTTTTCCTTCAGTACGTCCATGGCGGTAAGTACAATTGATTCAATCTTGTCGTGCAACGATTCAGCGTGTTTCCAATGCGTTTCAAGCAGGTTATTTGCGACACCTTCGCTAAACTGTGGCAAAATCGTCAGGTAGAAATGCATGGTATGAGCAGAAACATCAGCGTTTGCCGTGTCTCGGACAATAGAAACTGCATGGTCTTCAGACAATAGCCCGCCATGTTCTTGGAACATGTTCAAGAGCAACTTTTCGATGCTTACAAACAAATCTTTCATTGCGGTAAGCTCTTTCTTTGCATTTGCTTCAATTTGGCGTACTCGCTCACGGGTGATGCCATATTCTTTTCCAATGCTTTCTAGCGTTTCTTTTTCGTCCTTCCCAAGGCCAAAACGGCGGACAATAATGTCGCGGGAACGGGAATCAAGGGCCTGTAATGCAGCATCCGTCAACTCATGAAAGTTGACTTGTGGCTGGGCTAGGCACTCTATTTCTGTGTTCATAAGAACCTTTGTAGCATAGGACATAAATATTGTCAATAAGATATGATATAACCAGTAACTATACGTACTAGCAAGAAACTTGTCCAATGCGGGTTTGGGCCTATTTGTCAGCGTTTATTGACAGTTTTACGAAGTTCTTCATCTAGGGACCCTGCACTAAATCCGATGGCAAGAACTGGTTTTGTGGATGTTTTCAGATGTTCTTGTAAGGCGCTCGAGAGCTCTGGTAGTTCTGCTGCATATGTAACCTGTTTTTTGCGTGCAATAAGAGTATCTCGCAGGCGTAGTGTATCTCGCATTGCATCTGAGTTGCCACGCCCTGCGGGAACGAACGGGGGCACAATAATAACGCTGTCGGCAGTAGATAGTGCATCTGCAAATTCATTGAAAAATGTATGCAGGCGAAGCGGCATGTGTGCTTCAAAAATGGCAATAATATGCGCATCTGGCCGTGCTATGCGGGAACCTGCAATCGTGGCTGTAATTTCGGTGGGATGGTGGCCATAGTCGGACCTCACTTCAATTCCCTCGTACGTTCCTAGCAATTCGAATCTGCGGGAAAGGCCAGGGAACGTAAGGAGAGATGTTCGAGCGGCATCGCGATTAATTCCCAATAATACTGCCGCTTCGCATGCAAGCGCTGCGTTCATCTGCATATGATTGCCCGGTAGTGGTACTGAAATGTCGCGTGCAGCGTCTTCTTTTATTGCCATAGTATCTGTTGGCCAAGCAACGCCCGGATGCTGCTCTTGTACGTGTTGTGGCGTAATCACTGTTCCGCTTGATTGCAGACGAGCAATAAATTCCGTATACGCGTGCTCGGTATCTTCGATTGAAGAAAATGCATCAGGATGGTCAAAATCTATAGATGTTATGAGAATATGTGCCGGAGTTAGTTCTAAGAAGTGGCGTCGATATTCATCTGCTTCAACAATAAAGTATTTACTTGTTCCAACTCTTGCGTGCTCGCCTGGAAGCGTCGGCATATTCGCACCTACAAGAACTGTTGGGTCGATATCATTCTCGATTGCAATGTGTGCCAAAAATGCAGTAGTAGAAGATTTTCCGTGTGTACCTGTAATTGCAATGGTTGTGTAGTTAGCGGAAAATTCTCCCAACGCTTGTTGGTATGAAGCCTCACGTACGCTATGTTTGCGCGCCTGCATCCTTAGTGCATGATCTTCTGGCACGGCATCTGAATAGATAACTCGATCAGAAGTTGTAAGCGCAGAGGCAGCTTCTTCTAGTGAGCACTTCGTATTATGTGAATTGTCGTCGTATCCGATGATGGTTTCGCCTTTCTGTTCTAATAGATACGCAAGGCCGCGCATGCCAGACCCACCAATGCCAAGAAAAAGAGATGTTCTCATGGTGGGAGTATGCCCTATTTTTTCGCGGGCCGAAAGCCGCTGGCAAGCTGCATAGCAAGCTTTGCAATATCGAGTGCAGCATTGGGGAAATCAAGGGCCTCCAAATTTGTTGCAAGCGTGGCACGCAGCTCTGTGTCTGTAACAAGCCGTACAACGCTTTGCTTTACCAGGTTTGGGCTCACGTTAGTGGGGTCAAGCACTAGCGCACCTCCCGCCGCTTCAAACGCTAAGGCATTCTTGCGCTGATGATCGTTTGCAGAAGATGATAGCGGAATAATGAGCGACGGAATACGAAGCCGAGCAATTTCTGCAAGGCTGGATGCTCCTGCACGAGTTAACGCTGCATCCGCTGCAGACAATGCCATCGTCATCTGGTTTGTTAAGTATGCGTATGGCTTATACCTCGTTTTGTTCGAAGAATTCGCAAGAAATTCAGCAGCAACTTTAGTAACAGCTTCGTAATGCAACTGCCCAGTAATATGGATAACGGCAGTGTGCTCCACAATATCGGCAATGCACGCAAGCAGTGCCTCGTTAATCTGCTCGGCTCCTTGGCTGCCACCCATTACTAAAAGAACGGGCGTATCGGGAGAAAATCCAAATGATTGTTTTGCAGTCGCTTTTTGGTTTGCAGATACGAACATCCGTATTGGAGTACCTGTCACAAATAATTTAGAGGGCCATGCAGCAAAATATTCGCGTGCAACAGCAAACCCAAGCGTGATAGCAGAAGCAAAGCGCGCAAGGAACATGTTTGATGAGCCAGGTACTACGTCTGATTCGTGCAATAAAATAGGAATGCGGTACAACACTGCCGCAAGGCATGTAGGTACGCTTGCGTATCCACCTTTACTCAACACTGCATCTGGCATAATCTTCCACATTCTCCAAAACGCCATTGCAATGCCAAGTGGTAGGTAGTAGGTGGCATCAATAATATTTTTGAGCGAAAAGTATCTGCGTCGTTTACCAGACGGGATATGGTAAGCAGGTACGTCGTATTGTTTAAACAGCACTTCGCCTTCTGGTGTTGTTACGCCCAGGAAAAAAATCTCAAGCTCATTCGGCTCTAGAAAATCCGGTAGTGACGCTTTATCGGTTACGTGTGAAGTCCTCAGTGCTTCTATAATAGACTCAAATGGCATCACGTGCCCTCCCGTTCCTCCGCCCGTAAGTACAATTCGCATAGCTAGTCAGAAGTATACCGCGAAATATTTAAAAGTACTCCCGAAGCAAATAGGAGGCTCACCATCGCTGTCCCCCCGTAGCTGATAAAGGGAAGTGGAATTCCAGTAAGGGGTGTAATGGCAAGTACGGATGCAATATTTACAAATGCTTGAACTGTTATCCACGAGGTAATGCCCGTTGCCAGTAGCCGCCCAAACATATCAGGCGCTTTCCCTGCAATGCTATATCCGCGATAGGCAATCAGGGCGAATGCGCCCAATACTAGTAAAACTCTAAAGAATCCAAGCTCCTCTGCCGTTACAGCAAAAACAGTATCTCCCATCGGTTCTGGCAAGTACGTATATTTTTGGCGACTTCTTCCAAAGCCCAACCCCCATAAGCCTCCTGTCCCCACTGCAAGCAGTGCCTGGTTAATCTGATATCCTATGCCTTGCGGATCAAGCTCAGGGTGTAAATACACGAACAGCCGATTGAGTCGATATGTCGCGGTGCTTATTAATATGGAAAATCCTGCCAATCCCAACAGGCCAATGAATGACAAATGGCGAATCCGGAAGCCTGCAGCAAATACCATCGTAAGAGAAATTGCCGCAACGGCAAATAATGTTCCAATGTCTGGTTGCAAAATAATAAGGACCGCAATAATGGACGTGATAATTAAAAACGGAACAACACTTTTTTTAAAGTCTCGAATATCTTTCCCCTTTCGCTCTAGTAGGGCTGCTAAGTAAATAATGATGCCTAGCTTTGCAAACTCGCTAGGTTGAATAGTAAAAGAGCCAACTCCAATCCATCGCGTTGCACCGCCGGACGCCAATCGTAAGCCGGGAACGAATACGAGAATAAGCAGTACGATTACGCATAAGATAGCAGGCACGGCAAATGCTCGTAGTTTTCCATAAGGAATAAAGAGGCCTGCAAGAAATGCTACGCATCCAAACCCAATTCCGTAGATGAGTTGATGTTTAAAAAAGAAAAACGGATCTCCACGCAAATCACCTAATACAGAAGACGCCGACCCCACCATCATCAGCCCAAACATAGTCAGCGCAAAAATAGTAATCAGAAGAACTAAATCCGCGTGTTTCGCAGGCGAAGGCATATAAAGAATTATAACACGTTACGCCACATTCCAAGGCTTCTCCTTAGAATTGCGTCCTTACGGCCTATAGACGCATTATAGCGCGTATGAATAATTTGATTAGAAAAAAAGAACCCCCGATGTACTAGGGGGGATGAAATGTTTGAAGGTTATTCCTCAGCTTCATTTTTTTCTTGTTGTTCTATTCTCCATATCCTGTACTCGGTTTCGTTAATGAGCTCATCAAGTAGTTCCTCTTCTGATTTTTCGGAGTCTCTTTCGATTCCTTGTGCGCACTTTAGTATCTTTGCTTCGGGCATCCTTAGTACTTTGCAATATGCCGCGAGAAGTTCAGGGGTAAATACATATGCGTCGTTCTCAATATTTTGTATGTCATGAAGTGCCACTGGTTTATCGAGTTCGACACTTAGAAAACCCGCAACATCTTGTTGCGTCATGCGCCTTATAACCCTGGCGACATGTAGTGCAGATCCAAGATATCGAATATCCATATGAGTGACCCTTTTTGCGAAAGGTGCGAAAGTACAATCTTGATGTTATTGTACTTTGATTGTTCTAAAATGCAAGAGTGTTTATAACAATTCAACTGCCCGAATAAACGCATTTCCTCTATTAAATTCATGAAGAAATAATCCGAAGCTGGTGGCTCCTGGGGATAGAAGAACGGTATCGCCAGGTTGTGCCAAGTCTGCAGCAGTTTGAACAGCTTCGTCCATTGTTGCTGCGTCATGTGATGATGCGTTCGTAGTAGGAATAACAGTTGCTTTCATTCTCTCTGTTGCAGTACCCGGCAGCCATATGAGGTGCTTAATATTTGGATATGCTTTAATTGCCTGTGCAAGCTCTTCGAACTCTAGAGCCTTATCGCTTCCGCCGATAATCAAAATCAGTGGTTTATTGCAGTATGCAGATAGCGCTGCAATAGTTGCATCTGGCATGGTTGCAGCAGAATCATTTACATAATCAACCCCATTCACAGTGCGTACCAGTTGCAAGCGATGTGCAAGATCGGGAATACTTGCAACTGCAGCAAGAATGTCTTCTTTGGAATATTCCCGAAGTAATGCAATCAAAATCGCCGGTAGCTTATTGCGCAGTTCGTGCGGTGCGCGGTGAGGAATGTCGGAGACGGAACAGAATTTCTCCCCCTTGGATAAGGGGGAGTCCCCGCTCGCAGCGGGGGTGGGGGTGCGTACGAACACGTCGTCTCCATCTACCCATATCCCCTTTTCACCATCTTGTAATGGCCTCAACGAATACCAATACAACTGCCCCCGCACAGCATCTTCCCAAGTCCTAATCCGCTCATCGTCTGCATTCAAAATTGCAATATCTTTCTTGGTTTGATCTTTGATAATTTGCTTCTTTACTTCTATATATTCATCGAACGATGAGTATGTATTTAAATGATCGCGATATAGCGATGTGCAAATCGCAATATGTGGGCTGATCTTTTTTTCTTGCAACGCTTCCAGCCTCCAGCTAGAAATTTCAAATACAACCGGAGTGGCTGCAGTAATTTCTTCAAGCATCCCAAGTGGAGATATTCCATCAATACCAATTGCAACCGTTTTTCGATCCAGCGCTCCGAGCACATGCGCAATTGCACTTGAAGTAGTTGTTTTCCCCTTGGAGCCAGTAATGCCGATTACGTCTTGGCTTGGGCAATGCACAAAAAATAAACTGCTATCCAGTTCAACTGGTATACCAGCGGCTCGGGCACGTTCTATAATAGGCGCTTTGCGAGGTACTGCAGGATTACGCACCAACATATCTATGCCATCTAAACTCAACTCATCCTGATTTCCAAAATGGAACGTAATATTCGGAATACCCCTAAGTTTTTCAACCGAGGATGAGAGCTGTTCTGCTGTCTTTGTATCTGAAATAGTAATAGTAGCGCCCTGCCTACCCGGCAGGCAGGCTTGCTTCGCAAGCCATTCAATCGTTCCAATAGCTCCACCATGAAGGCCCAGGCCGAGAACTAACACATTCATGGAAAAACTATATACCGCTCTTGACTTTATTTCAACCATTTGGTACACATTGCTTACTGATCGTTAACAATATGAATTCGCTCTTCTGATGGCCCCCGCGAAAGCGGACGTAGCGCACGGGCCTGCCGCTAGGGATATGGGCATCAAACCCCCAATCCGGCAGAAGGAAGTGAACGATACTAGCGCAAATTTCTGGCAACACAGATACTCAGTATCTGTCCCCATTTTGTTTTTGGAAGGCCTGAGGCGGAATATCCCCATATTCTGGCATGTAGAAGGTATTTCTCCCCATGAATGTTCTGGATTGCTCGAAAGAATCGTCTACAGCCAAGAAAAACGGGACCTTCCAAACTCGAGCCAGTGGGGAGAGAAGTGGCAAATGAAAGGAATAAGACTTTCATATTTCATTCTACTTCCAAACTCGAGCCAGTGGGGAGAGAAGTGGCAAATATGTAAAAGATGCAGTGCGCGCCACGCTCCCTTCCAAACTCGAGCCAGTGGGGAGAGAAGTGGCAAAATGAGCCAACTGCAGCAGCATTGGCATATGCCTTCCAAACTCGAGCCAGTGGGGAGAGAAGTGGCAGGCTGCATGAGTTTTTTTGCGTGTTCACTAACCTTCCAAACTCGAGTCAGTGGGGAGAGAAGTGGCAGTAAATCGAAATGCTAAATCATTCGCATGTAACCTTCCAAACTCGAGTCAGCACAGTTCAAATAGTTGCGGTTTCCTAACGGAGGCCGCTTTTTTCTTGCTCGACAACTTTTTTACATAGCATATAGTACAACAGTATGCTTCAGCAGAGTCATAATGGATTCAGGATTGTTGCCCAGGTTGAATATCGGCACACGTCAGCATTTTTAAGCACCGCAAAGAATATTATAAGTAACAAGTGCCATAATTGCGCCTGTTTACTTCGAAGACTATTGCGATACCACAGAAAATATCCTAATCGAGAATATGTCATTCAAAAAGCATTAAGCTATAATAAAACAATAGCTCAAGAAATTACTACCGACTCGGTAGATTCCAGTAGAAAAATATTACTCCTTGAAGCGAGGGCAGCCCATTTGTATTGGGAAGCAGTAGAAACTCTTATATATAGTAACGATGACGCTTGGAAACGTACCTATCCGCACGCAAAAGATCCTTATAATATTGCGTTTAATATAGGGTATACATTTTTAGCACGAAAAATACGAGAAGAAATTGTATTTTCGAAGCTGATGCCGGAAATTGGTATTTTTCACATTGAGCGTAATAATCACGATCCGCTTGTATACGATATAATGGAGCTTTATAGGCAACCTGTGGTGGATTCTGTCGTGGTAGCATTGTTTACTAAAAAGAAACAAGCACATAACGCATTGTCTGCAGTTGATATAGCTCGACTTATCAAAAAACTGGAACAGCAATGGGAAATGCCTGTTATGTATAATGGAAAATGTTTTCCTATTCGAGAAATGGTATCGTTCGAGTTGCATCACTTTGCAATTTGTGTAGAGCAAGCAGTTCCATGACATCCGAAACAGTATCCGTGGGGGCATAGTTGGAGTTGCAATATGTATCGCAAAAAAAGAAAATAGCGATTGTCCGAAGACAATCGCTATCGCGCATAATACACAAACTAAACGAACAAAGTGTCATCCTTTCTTTTTGTTGCGAGTCGTTTTATTCGACTTGCAAACCGTTTTGTTGCCTCGATGGCGAGGACACGTGCTTGCTCTGCATCAGACAAGTCTCGTTGAGCTTTTTTCAGAGTAATTTCGGTTACGGAGAATCCAGCAGGGCCAGCCTTGTTGGCAAAGATTCCAGATAATTGTCCATAATTCCAATTGGAATGACGAGCGTTTACTGGTGAAGATCCAGATGCCTTGTCAACAAACCGAATCGTTTCCAATCCAAGCCCGATAGGCTGGGAAGCATGTTCTGCTGAAATTCCTTTGCTAAACTCCAAGACTCCATTCACAACTCGGTATGTTGCATTGAGGAGCGATTTGCCATACTTTTTCCCAGCAACATTTTTCCCAGCTTTTTGTTGTCTCTCAATCTTCCCTTTTTCTTGCAGTGAAAAATCAAGGATGGAATTACCCGGTATCGATCCATCCTTGAGGATATTTCCCTGTTTATCGGCAAGAGCCCACCAGAGGATGTCTTTCATACCAAAATGGATCCCTAGTGCCATTTCTGGTAAGGAAGACGGATTAGTGTACCCAATCGTAAGTTGGGCAAACCATTTTCGATGAGTAGCGGGTCTTCGATAACTTCGTCCCACAATTCGCTGCCACTGCAGAGGGAACCCCCGCTGCAGAGCAGGAAGAATGTGGTTAAAGAAACGCTTTTTGCCGGCAGAAATAGGAATAACAAGAGTATTGGCACTTTTCTTGAGAGCTCCTTTCCCTACCAATAATTCTTGCGTTGCAAGCACGTCGGGCTTTTTCCACCATTGCACTTTTTCTTGCACGGTACCGGGCAAGCTATTAATCCATTCTCTGCTCACGGGTAATACAAGGTATGTAGCCGTAAACGTATGCTTGTGGCCCGCGGCGTGCTTTCGTGGAAGCGTGAGCTTCACGATCCGGATACTGCTGCCGGATACAAACAAGAGCGGAAGAGATTTGACGGTTGGCCCTTTGAGGACACGTGCCCACATAGGGTCAATATTTATAAGGCGATCTCCACGCGGATCTTCGGCAGCATATTTACCAGGATCCAATATCCGTGCACGCTCTCGTGAAAACGGGAGCGCATACGTGCATACAGTTTGAATCGCATCTTCCCACTGTTTGCGTGCTAACTCGCTGTTCCGATCTGAAATAGTAGGAAGCTCTGCCTTCAAAACCGTTCCCGAATCGAGCAACTGAATGTGGCTTGTGACTTGCTGAGCAACTTCTTGCCCGATACCTCCGCGTATGGAAGACGGGATTTGTTCCAATAGTGCCTTATCGGCAAGTTGGAGTACAAGTTGCTGGAGAAACATAGTTACATCCAACAGTCTGATTTGCCACTGCAGCTTTTGTTCCACCGCATCACCATTGGTAGACTCTTTAGCAACGCCCCACGCAATTCGAATTGAGTTGATGTGCTTATCCGCATACTTCGTGGCTATTTCCGGACAAGTGCTTGCAAGTTTTTGCGCCCAATTAGGCAGACTGCCAAACTCTTCACGAGTAAACTGTAGATCCGCAGAAATCACCCGTTTTCGGGAAGTGGCTTTGGTAGGATCATCCTCTAAAACGATTACGAGGCGTTGCTGAGCTGCTTCCATAGTTACAGCAACCGTTTGAGAAACACTTTTCTCAAGCATTTCAAGGGCAACTCGATGAGATGCAGTAAGGTGGAGCAGAACTCCTTCTACTGCAGACTTTTGGAGGGATCGGGAAGCATCTTTGTCTCTGCCAGCCATGTCATGCCATTTAAGTAGTGATTGCGACATTGGTACATACCTTTTTGGTTAGGAATTTTGGACCATACCCAGCTCACGAACAAGCTTTTGGTGCAGTACCGGAGATGCGTTTTTTAAAGCATCTAGTACGCGTGCACGATCATCAATTGCGAACTCAAGTGCTCGCCTCGTTCTTCCGTTACGATATCCAAGTGGGGTGCCGGTTAAGTCCTTTGCGATTCTCTGAATCACAGTGGTGAGGTGTCGCACAAGACCAGCTATTGTGTTGGGGTGTTTTGGTATTTGCCGTTTGGCAAATACACATGGGCGTTTCTTCTGTTGTGCTGCCAAGGCATCTCTCCTTTATATATAGTTGTGTAAGAGCAAGCAAACTTCGATACCTCACACCATCGTGAAGTACATGCTATTATACGAATATAATAGTAAATGTCAAATCCCGCCCATTCCGAGCAGTCCAATTGCAAGCCCGACGCTTGCTGATACTGCGGACACAATCCAGAACCGCATCGTAACCTTTGTTTCTGGCCATCCGAGTGCTTCAAAGTGATGATGAATAGGAGCGGATAAGAATACTTTTTTACCGCGTGTTTTCCGCGAGATAATTTGAATGATGACAGAAAGCGATTCCACCACAAGCGGGAATGCAATAATCGGAAGTACGAGTGCAGAATTTGTGAGCATCGCGATAACGCCCAGCGTTGTACCCAAGCTCATGGCCCCTGTATCCCCCATAAAGAATCTCGCAGGATATACATTAAACCATAAGAAGGTTAAGAGCCCTCCAGATATGGCAGCGCAGAACATCGCAAGCTCTATGCGCCCCATTGCGAATGCGAGCGCCGTGTATGCGCCAAAGCAGAATAAAAGAATGCCACCAGCTAACCCATCTAGGCCATCAGATTCATTTACAGAGAATGCACTAGAAACAATAACGAGCATAAATAGAGGTATATACCACCATCCGATTTCAAAATCTCCAACGCCAGGAACATGTAAGATGCTCCAATCCAGTTTGGTATAAAACCACCATGCGCCGAATGCCGCAACTAACGTATATAATCCGAGGCGATGCTTCATACGTAAGCCGCCACCATTTGGCCCGAGCCCGCGTACGTTTAAGTAGTCATCAAGAAGCCCAACAATTGCAGACGCAAATAGTGCGCCAAGTGGGAGCAGTGTTTGTGGGCGTGTAAGGAAGTTTAGCGCATCGGTAAGTGTTGATGGGAAAATTTCTTTTATGATCCAAAATACAATTGCAAGTAGTGTCACTGTTGCCCATACAATTATTCCTCCGCCTACGGGAGTACCTGCTTTTTTTGCATGGAGCTTGGAGTAGACGGGAGTATTGCCAGAATTACGGATATTTTTCCCAAACTTATATGCAAACAAAATATTCGTAAGAAATGGGGTCAGAATAAATGCTACAAGAAACGTCAGCGTACCAATCCCAAGTACGCGGGTTACGTCAATTACTAAAGATGGGTCTGCAAATGCAATCATGGCCAAGTATAGTTTCTCCATATCCACTCTACAACAGTCTTCATATCCTGAAAACGGTTATTGCTCCCTAATATAACAGCACCAATTTTTTGCCCATTGGGCCCTACAGTTAAAATAGCAAGATTCTCTTTTGCTTGTATAGTGTATCCTGTTTTACCGGCCAGAATCGGCAAGTACGTTCCAATTAATTCATCTGTTGAATCGTACGTTCGCACCGTTCCCTCTTGCGTAGTAAGAACTCCCTTTTTTTGAGATAAATATGGTTTCAGTACCGGATCCTTATACGCTAGTGTTAACATTTTCATCACGTCATGTGCCGTGGAATACTGGTCCCCTCCTTGTAGGCCAGTAGCATTTGCAAGTTTTGTATGGAAGAGCCCATGCCGAGCTGCGTAATCATTAGCATATGTCGCGAACGCCGCTTCTGATTTTTTAGAAGCCACTGCAAGTGCAACAATCGCATCATTTGCAGATGGAATCATGCTCGCGGCAAGCAGTTCTTCTACGGTTGCATGCTGGCCAACGGGGAGCTTAATATTTGCACCTGCACGTTGCGCTGCTCGTACGTCTGGTGGGATTTCTACAATTGTTTCAGACGAAGGCAGGAGTTCTCGTACTGCAAGCGCAGATAATAATTTATTTAAACTTGCAATAGGCCGCTGCGTAGTTCCATTTTTATCGTACAGGATTGTTTTTGTATCAATGTCCCATACCAGCGCAGCCTGAGCACTGAGTACTACGTCTATGGACTCGCCGGTTTTACGTGGAACTTTTTGAACGACAGGCACTGCTTCGTCCTGTGTTAATGCATACGGCACACATGATGGAAATGGCTGCTGAAGGAGTGTGCAGCCAACAAGTGCGGCAAGAAATGGGATAACGCCAATCATGGATTATGTTCGGTCAAGCAATCGGGTAAGCCCTTCGTGCGATGAAAGCTCAGAAAAGTTTGGAAGCTCTTCTTTGTTCGTCATCCCTATATGCGCAAGAAATTCTTCCGTTATCTCATACTGTGACGCCTGCCCAGCTATCTTGAGTTGTCGTATTAATCCTCGAAGCAGAAGTTGCCGCACCATTCTTCGGGAATCTACACCACGAAGTACGTCGATATCTATGCGGGTAATGGGGCCTCGGTATGCAATAAGGGAGAGTGTTTCAAGCGCGGCTTTCGATAACTCGTTTTCATCAGTTGTAGAAAACTGGGCAAGAAATTCTGCAACATCAGGGCTTGTGACGAGCTGTGTATGGGTAGCAGTTGTTATAAGTGCAAGGCCGGTTGTGGAAAGCGAAGATCGAAGCTCATCGATTGCAGCGGCAAGTTGCTCATCCGATGCGTGCGTCAGCTCGCAAAGGTCGCGGTAAGACACTGCTTCGCCCGCAGTGAATAGTAATGCCTGAAGTTGTTGTGCGAGCGTGTTCATAGCTTGTGAAGTGTCAGTGTACCAAACGCTTCTTGTTGTTCCAATGTTATTTCTTGGTTACGTGCCATTTCCAAAACTGCCAAAAACGAAACTGCTTGTTCTTGAGGTGTTGCACGGCGCATAGTTTCTTGGAACACAACTGTTGTTGTACGAGAAAGCCGTTCTTGAAATAGCGTAAGAAGTTCACGCAGCGATCGTCCACGTGGAGTTAAATGTGCACGCACTTGCGGTGGTGGTGGGATTTTTCCAATGCATGCCCGCATTGCATCAGCAAGTAGTGTGGCAGAGATTATTGGCATTGGTGCATCTTGCGTCGGTACGTTATATTCCCCTTCTGCAAAAAAGTGTGCAGACAATAAAGGGCGGGTATTCCACTGCAGGCCTAACACTTCTGCTGCATCACGGTACTTTTGATACAGCGCAATACGTTCTTCAAAATCGTTGACCTCCTCATCTTCTTCCGGGGTTAATTTCGGCAACACTTGCCGTGCTTTAATCAACAAAAGCGTAGATGCGACAATAACAAACGAGGCCACAATTTCAGCCGGAATCTTTGCCTGTTCCATGTATGCAATAAAGGATTGCGTAAGAGAGGAAAGAGAAACTTCAGATAGCTTTACCTTCTCTTGTTTCGCAAGCTCAATAAGCAAATCATACGGCCCCTCAAATTGGTCGATTTTTACGTCTGGCAGCTGATGACGCATGGGAGAAGTATAAGCGATTTCCTCCCCTTATATAAGGGGAGGCGGGGTGGGGTCGTTATGCAGTTCGTTATTACCCCCTCTCGCCTGCCTGCCGGACAGGCAGGCTCCCCCTCATACGAGGGGGAGAAATCGATACTATCGCGTCGGCGTTTTTTCGCCCCAAAATTTCCAAAAATATTTGAATGCAGATTTGATATGCTCACGCGTAAGGCGGTTAAACAGGATTCCAAATAACGCACCTTTATCGCTGCTGCGCTGATGAAAATGGGAAAATACTGATTGTGGCACATATGTAACTCTCCATCCGGCATTCCACATGCGGCGGCACCAATCTACGTCTTCAAAATACAGAAAGAATTGCTCATCCATGCCGCCCACCTCATCGCATGCTTTTTTTCGGACAATAAGGCATGAGCCCATGAGCCAATCAACGTCCGTAACTTCTTTGTGATTAAAATCTTTCATTAAAAACGCTCGGGTATTTGCTTTGCCTGCAGCAGTTCTTCCTAAAAATGTTCGCCGATACACAATTGTCATCGGCGTATAAAACTTATAGCAGGAGTACTGGAGCTTTCCGTTTGGTGAAATTAATTTGCCGCCTGCAATTCCAACTACAGGATTTGCGTCCATAAAATCAACAAGTGTTTTTACAGAACCTGGGAGCGCAATCATGTCAGGGTTAAGCACGAGGTAATAGCTCCCTGTTGCATGCTTAATTCCTACGTTCACACCCGCAGCTAATCCCAGGTTTTCGTTGTTATCGATTACCGTAATTTCCGGGAAGTCGGATCGAAGTAGATACACGCTGTCATCTCCTGAGTTATTATCTACAACAATAATCTCCGTGCCCTTTGGCAGAGATTCGTCTTTTAATAATGACTCCACAAGAGCCCTCGTAAGCTGCCACATTTTATAATTAACGATTATTATCGAAAGTTTGGCCATACTTGACAATTATACCAAATAGGAGTATACATAAGAGTTAGTGGCAATCGCCCTATCTTGTGCCAATTATGGCGCAACAACACCAAAACGCAAACGGGAGGTTCTTTGAAAATGGCTAATCGAATTAAGATTCTTGCTTTTGCCGCATCCTCGATTGGAGGTTTGGAGCAAGAGATCAATAAAAAACTTGATCTTCTGCCTCAATATCGCGTGGTAAATACATCGTCAGCTTGTGGCCCGGACCATGTCGGTATTGCAGGCCTGGCGGTCGGGGATAATCGTTTTTTTATTAGTGCCACAATCGTCCTCGAGCTGATCGCGCCGTGTGAGCAGGATTCGGGTACCGCACCAGCCGAAATGACAACCGCCGAATTGCTTGAACGAGAAGCGTGATCGTCGTTGTGTGATCCTTTGTTATCGCGTACTCGCCATTTTTGGCCGGTACGCGATTTTTCTTTGTTCAACCCTCTTTGTTCAACCCTTACCCTTGAAGTATTAATATAATGCAGTAATACGGCTCCTCCTCAACGCTTGGGGTTTATTCCGTTAACCCCAAGCGTTTTCCCGTCGCCTCCACTACGTTTCGCTAGTATCTTTCCCATACCTCTATGTGCTTCTCCCCATGCCGCAAATAGTTGAGGTGAGAATAATGAAAGTATAAAAAACACTGCAAGGCGAATCAGTATAAACGGTGCATGGATAATCTCTTGTTTCCACGTCATATTTTTCGCAAGCATCCAGGTATAATTTCGCAGTGAATATTTGCTACGCATATTAGAAACGCGACCAGAAATAGCCGCTGGTGTAATTCCCCAATTAAATATTCCTCGTCGCCCCATAGTTCGTGCATGGTAGCCAACAAGTACGGGAATATACCCCACTTCCCACCCCGCTTTGTTTAATCTCCATCCCAAATCTACGTCCTCTTTGTATGCGAAGAAATCTTTATCAAATATTTCGCTCGCCTCCTCAACGCTTGGGGTTTTAGCGTTAACCCCAAGCGTTTTCCCGGCTCGCAGCGCTTGCATCCGATACAGTCCGCATCCACCCGTAACTGCAAGCAGCGCTGCAGGCTGTTCGTACTGTCCACGCTCTGGTTCGCTCGAACCTCGCTCTTTACCGTTTAATGCAAGTGTTTGAACGATGCCTGCAGAGTCCAGCACAGCCCCTCCCCTTTTCAAGGGGAGGTTGGGTGGGGTGCGTCGTAATCGTTGCAATTCACCCCCTCCAACTCCCCCTTCGTAAGGGGGAGGGACACGTCGATATAGCTTCCCCTGCACAGCGCCGAGTTTTGGATTTTTATCCATCTCATTTAATAATTTTTCCATACCTTCCCATACAAGAGAAATATCTGGGTCCAATGTTAATACGTATGGCGTTGTGCATTTCGAAAACCCGAGATTATGTGGGCGCGCAAAACCAGTGTTTGCATCAAGTTGTATAATTTCAGCATTTGGTAACAAATCGCGAACCATTTCGACGCTATGATCTTCCGACCCATTATCAATATATCGAATTACGGCCTGCTCTGACGGAATTTCCGATAATGCAGCAAGTGTTTCGCGCAAGTGGCGTGAGCTATTCCACCCTACTACTTGGATGGTAAGTCGAGGATTCATAATGGTATGATACATCCTATGCAAAACGCAGCAATCATTGGGCTCGCAATTGTGGATATAATCCTCGTTGCGCTATCCCAAATCGCACTTTGGCAGCGGAAAGAATATCGCGCTGATCGAATGCGCGAATACATTGATTCGCCTGAAGGGTCACTTAAGCAGCATCCTTGGCCACTTATAGCTGGGCTGCTTGTGGGCATGGGCTGGATGCTTGTGCTGCGGGAGAATGAAGTAGCTGCAGAATATGCTGGGTTGGCCAGCCTGCTTTTGATTCTTGTTGGGCACACTGTCCGCATTCGTATAAAGGGTGTTATGCGCCCAACTCTAACTTTTCGCGCAGGCATTGTCTCGTTAGTAGTATGTATTGCATGTATCGCGTGGGGAATATACCTCGTTATTCCACATATCCTCGTAGCGCTCCAAATGGCAACGCTTGCATTCTTTTTGCCCGTCATTATCGCAGGTGTTGTATTTCTTGTTACTATCCCCGCCACCCTTCAAAAAAAGTGGGTTATATCCCAAGCAAAAAAGCTTCGCAATTCGTTTGATACGCTTACCGTTGTTGGCATTACGGGAAGTGTTGGGAAAACATCTACAAAAACATATCTGCTTCATATACTCGGCGGAGCATCGAAAACTGTTCAGGCAACAAGCGAGCATCGCAATTCTCCGTATGTAGTTGCGCTTGATATGCTGAGCAAGCTGACAAGTAAAACAAGTACATATATTGCAGAAATGGGCGCATATAAAAAGGGAGAGATTGCAGAATTATGTCAACTTGCTCAGCCTAAAATAGGTGTTCTAACTGCAATTACAAACCAACACGCTGCTCTCTTTGGTTCTCTTGAAAACCTTGCAACTGCAAAATGGGAATTAATTGATGCGCTCCCTACAGATGGCATCGCTGTTCTTAATGCAGATGATAAGAATGTTGTAAAAAAGGCAAAAGGTCTTAAGAAAAAAGTTGTCTGGTACTCACTCAAAGAAAAAAATCCAATACTTACGCACGCTTCCGTTATCGGAAACGGGCAGCTTAGTAGTGTTTTTGCGGCCGTAACTGTGGCGCGGACACTTGGTGTATCGGACGATGTTATTGCAAAGCGACTTGCTACGCTTCCTGTACTTTCCCAAACTATGGAACTCAAGAAAGGAAAGAATAGCTCGACTGTTATCGACGACAGCTACTCTGCAAGCGAAGCCTCGGTAATGAATGCAATTGAGTACCTCCGAGAACTTTCTGTAGGAGATAATCGACTCGTGATGGTTCCTATTATTGAGCTTGGAAGCGAAGGGCCTGCTGTTCACAAGCGAATTGGCAAAGCACTTTCTCCCCTTCCAATACAGGTATATATCTATGGAGACGCATATAGGGAAGATATTCAAAAAGGGTTAGGAGTATCTCCCGCTGCAATTGTTGTATGGATGAATGATCCCAAAGTGACAGCGCAACAAATTGCAAAAGATATGGCCACAGAAACAGTAGTCGTATTAGAGGGAAGGCTCCCAAACATTATTCGCCAAGCTGTCATCCCCGACCTGATCGGGGATCCAAGCAAAGAAGTGGATTCCCGCCTTCGCGGGAATGACAAACGACTATGAGCCGGCCTATTGCAATCTCGCTGTCTCCAAACGTTTCTTCCGACGACGTACGCCTTGCATGGTATCTTCTCCTTGTCCAATCTACCTGGAAAGACCATGGAGTTCTGCAACGGGCAGCAGAGAACATTGCGGGGCGATTTCCGAATCACTTTGTCACGCTTACCTCTTCCGGACGCCAAGCGATATTCGATCTTCTTCGATCGTACAATATTAAAAAAGGAGATGAAGTTATTCTCCAGGCATTTACATGCATCGCAGTACCGGAACCGGTTATCTGGACTGGGGCTACACCTGTCTACGCTGACGTATCGCCTGGTTCCTACGCCATTAATCCTGAAGATATACGTAAGAAAATTACGCCCAATACCAAGGCTATTATTTTGCAGCATACATTTGGTATCCCAGGGCCAATTGAAGAAGTGCTTGCAATTGCAAAAGAGCATAACCTTGTTGTTATCGAAGACTGCGCGCATGCGTTAGGGTCAACATACAAGGGAAAACCGTTAGGAACATTTGGCGATGCGGCTATCCTAAGCTTTGGGCGCGATAAATGTATTTCATCCGTATTTGGAGGCGCGGTGATTACGAAAGATAAAAATAAAGCGCATCAACTACAGGCGATGCAAAATACGAGGCGTCTTCCCCCATCTTCATGGGTGCTGCAGCAATTACTTCATCCTATCCTCTTTTCGCTAGTTCTCCCTTCGTACTTTGTATTGGGAATAGGAAAGGTATTGTTAGTTGCATTTCAAAAGCTCGGCCTACTCAGCTGGGCGGTATCGTACGAAGAGCGGCAAGGAGGAAAGCCAGTGCATATTGAATATACATATTCCCCTGCGCTTGCGATGCTACTTCTTGAGCAGCTCAAAAAACTAGATGACATTACGGAGCGTCGCCTCACCATTTCCGCCAGATACCTCAAAGAACTGCGTATTCCAACACCGGGTGTTGGAAATAGCGATATAGTGCACCCTTACCTGCGTTTTCCGTTGCAGATGGCAAATAGGGATGAGCTTCTGATGCAGGCGCGCGAAAAGCATATGCTTCTAGGCGATTGGTACGATGCAGCGCTCGTGCCATCCGCTAGTAACTTTTGGGCGTTTCGCTATATTCCGGGATCTTGCCCTAATGCCGAAGTGGTTTCTAAGAGAATAATCAATTTGCCAACCTACCCTGCTCTCACCGATACTCAAGTCACCAATATTATTGAATATATAAACTCATATGTGGATCCAGGAAATCACGAATAAGGAAGTTTGGAATAGTTTTTTGGCAGATACCAAGCCAAATACTTTTTTGCATTCTTGGGAATGGAAAAAAATCCAAGAAGCAGATGGTGAGCAGGTTGAAACGCTTGGGTTCTACAATGAGAATGGACTTGTTGCCATTGCGCTTGTCATTAGAGTGAACGCAAAACGCGGAAATCATTACCTCATTCCCCACGGACCTATCTTAAAAGACCAAAAATATTTGAAGCAAGTACTTGAAGAGCTCACTGTCTACCATCTACCATCTACCATCTACCCTCTACCCGTAACATTACGCATTGCCCCCCTTGTTCAGAATAATGTTGAAAACGGGAGAATATTTTCCAATCTTAATTTTCGCCCTTCACCCATGCACGTACATGCAGAGCTGACGTGGGTTCTTGATATTTCAACATCAGAAGAAATCCTTTTAAAAGAAATGCGTAAGACAACGCGCAATGCAATTACAAAAGCGCAGAAAGAAGGAGTAGTTGTTGAGATTAGCTCAGATCCTACAACCCTAGAACGCTTCTGGCCGTTATACGAACAGACAAAAGATCGGCATGGATTTGTTCCGTTTCATAAATCCTTTATGCAATCCCAGGCGGAAATATTCGGAAAAGAGAACAAGATGTATTTTGCAGTCGCGAACTATCAAGGAAAAGACGTTGCCGCAGCAATGCTCATTCATTCTGGCAACACTGTTTTTTACTACCATGGTGCATCTACGAAAGTATCGGTACCCGCAGCGCAGCTTTTACAATGGGAAGCAATTAAAGAAGCGAAGCGACGAGGAGCAGTGCGATACAACTTTTGGGGCATAGCTCCCATTCGACAAGCTCAGGGTAAACCCGATCCTAATCATCCGTTTACAGGTATCACCATATTCAAAACAGGATTTGGTGGATACGCGATTGATTACATGCACGCCCAAGATTTGCCCCTGAATTGGAAGTACTGGAAGTTATGGGCAATCGAAATGTGGCGGAAGAAAAAAAGAGGGTTTTAGTAGTCTGTCATCCTCGGGCCTGCCTGACCGGTAGGCAGGCTTGACCCGGGGATCCAGAAGATATCAAGGCTGCCAACGTCCAGAATATCGCATTCGTTGGGAATACATCCCAAATATCTACAAACAGGGCTTGGATCATAAACGAAACTAAAAACCCGATTCCTAGAATTCGAAGTGCCGGCGAGGCTTCTCTCGCAGCTAAGAAAAATCTCCAAAATAGCCAGAATGTAAACACAATTCCCACTACACCCATCTCCATAAACGTCTTCAAGTATTGATTATCTACAAGCGTTGAATCTTTTGAAAGCTGTACAGTGCGAGAATCTCCGGATGCAATATCCACAGCAGATACATCCCCACCTTTTCTAAGTTCAGTCACCACGTTTCCCAACCCCTTCCCCACTAACACATCAGCATTCGAAGTCTCAGAAACTAATTGCACTACAAACGCAATTCGATCTGCATTGCTTGCGTAGCTTGGATCAATCGCAGTGCGCAGAAATGTGCCAACGGGAGTGAAGTGAAATATACCAATAGTGAAAGCGATCAACGGGATAAGTATAATGAATAGCAGTCGCGATTTCTCCCCCTTATATAAGGGGGAGTGAGAGGGGGTGGCAAGTGCCGCAACGACCCCACCTCGCCTCCCCTCATATGAGGGGAGGAAATATGCGACCCCTACCGCAACAACTCCGCCTGCAAATCCAATCCAAGCAGCCCTGGTATACGTAAAATATATAAGAATAATTGATGCACATAATAAAACGCCCAGTGAAATCTTACGACGTGGATTCCGGGTCAAGCCCGGAATGACACGGTCTGATAGTAATAGCCCTGCTATCAACATTGCCCCGGTAATAAGATATTCAGCAAATACTGTAGGGTGCCCAAAGGTGCTTGCCATACGAGGAATCCAGATTTGTCGTACCGGGTCAAACCGAAGCACCGTGCTATCTGGCGCGAAATAAAACTGGAATATTCCAAGTAGCATGACAATTCCGAGAGTGATCAAAAAAACTATTGTTCGAGTACGCATAATCTGCTTCGTATGAGGAAGATACAGAACGCCGAAATACAACAGAATGTACAACACTATTTCTCGTAAGCGTAGAATTGCAAGCGTGCTTCCGCCCTGGATGACTTCAAACAACGACCAACCCACAAGCGCAACAATAGGAGCGAATAACAGGTTTTTACGATACGGCAGCCGTTGTTCTAATAAGGGTGCTAAAAATGTCTTCAAAAACAGCATTATGATAATCACGTCCTTTATAAGCGTGGTATTCCCAAGAGTTTGTGTTGCTTTGAGAAGCGGTAACAATGGCGCAAGAATAATAAGAATTAAGAAGCTCTCTTCCGGAGATTCCCATACCCACCACGCAGCAATTGCAAACCCTAGTGCATACAGTCCAATTTCAACGCTAAAGAAAAGCGCGAGAAATAGCGCAATAAGTGTCGCGATTATCCCCCACGCAAGTTCCGGTGCAACGCTCCCCTCGCCCCGGATGGGGAGAGGGTTAGGGTGAGGGGCAGGTTTGAAATGTATCTTCACAGTTTCTTGCTATTTTGTTCTCTTTGCCTTGCGTGGTCAAACGATGCAAGCAGCGCAATGAGTAGGGCTAAGGGATACAATACACAAAGAACAATATACGTCCTTACTCCCAAATGCTTTTTTGCGTATCGCAGAGAACTATCTAGTAGCGGCTTTGTTTTCTTCAAACCTACTAGTTGATTAAAGCTGGTGCCCTTATGATGTGTTACTGTTGCACTCGGCGTATATAGTATTTCAAATCCGGCATCCTTTGCGCGCTTGCAATAGTCCACCTCTTCAAACCAGATCCAAAATCCTTCATCCAAAGGGCCAATTGCTTGCATAGCTGTATTGCGGATTAAGAATGCAGCGCCCATAACTTGGTCTACGGATTGCTGAGTTGTATGATCAAAATCTGCCAGTATATATTTCTGCCAAGTTGCTGTATTTGAAAATATTCGATGCAATTTTAGAAACAATAACATAAAGACAGGAAGAGTAGGGAATGATCGCACAGAAGGCTGCACAGCGCCGGTTGCTTCCAGCAGCTTTGGGCCAACAATTCCAATAGTATCTTTGGATACCAGTACAGAAATCATGTGTTCAATTGCATGAGGATGAACAACCGTATCAGGATTCAACAGGAGAATGTGATCGTCCGCTCCCCCATGTTCCTGAACATAAGCTATGCCGATATTATTTGCTTTTGCGAATCCCAGGTTTTCAGTTTGGAGAAGAATAGTAAACCCTGCGCGATCCGCGGTTTCTTGTGCTTGCGATACAGACGAATCAGTAGATGAATTATCAACAATGACGACAAGGCGAATCAGTGAGCGTTCGGGTAGTTTGTCTAACGACTCAAGACACTCTTGCAAGAGCTTTCCTGTATTCCAGTTGACGATAATTACGGATACTGACTCCATATCATTATGGTATACTATGTGCCATGGCACAGCGAGATGCAATTACAATGTATTTAGATGAGATATTACCAGTTACGGATATTGATGACCCTAGTTTTAACGGATTACAAGTAGAAGGAAAAGAAACGGTGAATACGATAGTGACCGGCGTAACTGCCGGAAAAGAACTATTTATACGCGCTGCGGAGTTGGAAGCGCAATATATTATTGTTCATCATGGACACTATTGGCGGTACGGCACTCCTGCTATTGCAGGGTGGGAAAAAAGGCGTATAGACGTATTACTCCAAAATAACATATCGCTGTATGCTTCTCACTTACCTCTCGATAAGCATCCGCAAATCGGTAATAACATACAACTTCTCAATCTTCTGAACGCTGAGATTTCGGGTGATTTTTCAAAACACGGCGAAGGATCCAGCAGCTATACGGGCATGATTATGCGAGGCAAGCACATGGAAGAAATTGTTTCTATACTAAATGAGGGATTGCAAACCAAATGTATATCGCTTCCCTTCGGTCCTGCAATTATTCGTACTGTGGCAGTATGTTCGGGTGGGGGCGGCTATAAAGCATTCGCAGAGGCGCTTGATGCAAAAGTTGATTTGTTTATTACAGGAGATACGGCAGAAATATATAACGATGCAAAAGATTCCGGCACCAATGTTATTTTTGCCGGCCATCATGCAACGGAACGATTGGGAGTAAAAGCACTCGGTGAATTATTGCAAAAGACTTTCGAAGTACGAGTTGAATTCGTCGACGTGCCAACTGGACTTTGATGAGCTTATAGCTTTCACCTGCCTGCCTGCCTGCCGGACAGGCAGGCCCGGAATGACAAACAAGAAAACACCTACAGCGTTTTCACGATGTAGGTTTTGAGGAGTTACCGCGAGTACAGTCAATACCTTTTGGGTTTGTTAAGATTGATTTCAATGGGCATTTGACGTGGTCGCTTGAAGAGTAGAGGGATGCCAACGAAAGCAAATCCGAAAAAGAATGTTCCTGCCATGGCGCTGCCAAACCAGAACGCCAATGACGACAACGCTAGAAACGCAATCATAAAACAGACTCGACTCATGGTTACTCTCCTTCAATAGTTTCGAGGGGTTTGGGTTGGTTACTAGCGGCCACTATGTACGAACTCTGTGTAGGTGGCGAATTGTTTGCTCATCTTATCAAACACGATCAGCAGAAGTTCTTGCATTTCAACTAATTCCATTCCGAGTTCATGCGCCATTGTGTAAACCTTAACAGTGTCGCCGTTGTATTTACCGTAGAACGCTAGCATTACTTCGCGTTCTTGATATAATAGATCGTCTGTTACAATTCCGAAAAGTTTCTCACAATTTTCGTATGACAATGTTTTCTCGGCTTCTTGTATCCCAATTCCGGTTAGAACTTTGCGTATGAAGGCGTCTCGAAGTTTACGGTTCTCGACACCAATTTTATGCAATGAATCAGCCAGCATGAAGATGCACAAGAGCATGAAAAGCCAGTTTAGTAGCTGAAACAGTAGCCACCAACCTCCAGTTGGCTTTGTCCCCATGAGATACACACAAGCTCCAAAAAAAGCGATCCACATCAGAGGGGGCAGATATCTTCTCATTATACATCCCTTTCTACTCGAGGATTATAGATTGGAGTGTTCAACCAGATTCAAGACGATATATAGTAAGCTCCTAGCACATAAAAAAGTCAAACCCCGCCATACGGCGGGGCATCGTCTATAAGCTGGGTAGTTACATCCACGCACCAAGAATTGCCCCCATCAAAACCCACGTAACAAGCTGATACCCGGCGTTAATCTGGAACATTTTCCAAGACTTTCCTTCCCAGAGTACATTACTAAGGAAAAGAGGTACTCCGAATCCGAGCCATGCCCAGAATCCGATCATTGCGCCATCCCATGCGCCTACCGTACTTGTACCACTAATAATTTGCCCAAGTACGAATGCACTAACAAGAGAAGCAATAATAGTGAGGATATATGCCTTGTTCATGTTTTGATTTTTCCCTTTTTTTATTTCCTCTTCCGTCCAGCCCATTTCTTTAATCCAGATTTTTCCGAACAATGGCCCATACCACATTGATCCGACAATTACGCTTACGACAGCCGCAGCAATAACAGCTAAAAGATTCAAACTTTCTAACATCATATATTTGCCACCCCCTTTCGACCATGCTCAGGGTAAACCTCCTTCAATACGCGCAGTGTCTTTTGCGCTGTAATATCCCAAGAAAACTTTTGTGCGAGAGTCACGCTCTTTGCAGAATATTCCGAGCGATGTGTCAGTGCTTCTTGCATGCCTTCCGCAATAGAGTTGATGTTATATGGATCTACAAGAACTCCTACACCGTCTGCAATTTCTTTCATACTTGATCTGTTGCTTGTAACAAGAGGAACTCCACAAGCTGCAGCTTCTATAAGAGGAATACCGAACCCTTCTTGCAGGCTGGGTAATACAAATACTTCTGCGTTTGCATACAGCACTGGCAGTAGTTCATCAGGCACTGCACTCGTAACCACAATATCTTTTCGTGCTGGTGACTGTGCAATTCGTTTATATATCTCCTCGTTATTCCATCCATGTCCGCCTGCGATTACGAGTTGGTATTTCTCCCCCTTGGATAAGGGGGAGCCTGCCTGTCCGGCAGGCAGGCGAGAGGGGGTGCGTTCGTCGCCTTCTACCCCACCCCTGCCTGTCCGGCAGGCAGGTCGCCTCCCCTCATATGAGGGGAGGAAATCAGCACTCAATTTCTCAAACGCCTCGACTAATCTCTCAATATTTTTTCTCGGCTGAATTTGACCTACAAATAAAATATAGGGAGTTTTTATTTGTGGATATTTTTCTTGTAATTTCTGTAGCCCGTCTTGCTTCTCAGTATCAGAAAAAACTTTAAACCGAGTGTGGTCTATACCGTGATGCACTACATACACATTATGTTCGCGCCCATAGTATTTTTTGATATCGTCTTTTGTGGCTTGCGATACGGCGATAATAGCATCGGCTTCATTGGCAACCTGCGCGCTGAATGTATGAAGGAGCAGCCAGTCCTTATACCGAAACTGCTGAGGGAATTCATGAAATGCTAAATCATGAATAACGGCTACGGTTTTCGTCTTTCGTGGCCGGAATATTGGTAGTTGCTGAATAGGCATAAATAGAACATCCGGCTTGTTTTTGAATAGTTCGTATGCAAAACGAGTTTGGGTCCAGGCAAACGGAAACGGCGATGCATGCCACGTCGCTATCCCCTCGCCCCGGACGGGGAGAGGGTTAGGGTGAGGGGACGGCGCAATGCACGGCCCATAAAAACCCCAACTATCATCCTTCGCCAATCCAGGCAGCCGCTTCACCAGCTCCCCCGTATATCGAGTAGTCCCATCAGCTCTCCCCGTACACAAATCTGATGCATCAAAAGCGATGTTCATATACTAATGGTCTACCGAATTGTTTCTTCTAGCAACTTCTTGAGCTCCGCAGCCCTATTATCCCACCCATGGTGGGATGCAAGTTTCGCTCGAGCTTGATCCATCTTTGCTCCTGATGCAAGAATGATTGTAATTTTTTGAGAGAATTCTTTTGGATTGTTTGCGTATGCAATCATAGGCTCGTATTCCGCAAGTTCCGGTACTCCTGATGCCACAATCGGTTTGCCTGTGGCCATAAACTCCCAAAACTTCAATGGGAAACTCGCTTCGTTATATTCATTGCTTTTATATGGGATAAGGCAGATGTCGAAATATGAAACATAGGCAGGAACATCTTCGCGGGGTATGGAGCCGATCATATGTACGTTTGGAAGTTTGGTGAGTTGTTTGAGCGCACGGGTTTTTTGCTCTACTAGTGGCGAACCTACAAACACAAAATTCCAGTCGGGATGCTGCTTCGCACTTGCAAGTAGTAAATCAAAGTCATACTTGTATGAATCGAGTGCGCCAACAGAGCCTAGTATGGGTGTAGGGATTGCCGATAAGGCTCGCGCGGCCGCAGTTTTAGAATCTTTGGGAATTTGCTTTTGAAACAACGCAACATCGCCTGCATTTAATACAAGATGAATATTTTTAGTTTGTTTGCGTTTCATTTTTAACAAACGCTTGGATGTAACCGTTACTATATTGGCACGCTTCAAGATCATCTTTTCTTCTTGATGAACGCGTTTTGGATTACGATTTACCCCGGCCTGAACCGCATGATTATCAACACAATCGTAAAATACGGTAGCATGAGGAAATGCTGAAAGATATTCTGCTGCCTCGGTATCGTATACCCACACCACGTTTCTACCATTTAAAAATCCAAGGTTTTTTGCCGTACGCATAACAGAACGCTTATTAAGCATATGGTTGAGGCGGCTTATCCAAGAAAACTCTCTTGAGCCGGGGATTAGGTTCCACTGGGATTTTATAAACAGTTTTTCATGTTTTTGCTCGTATGCAAACAATCTCCGTATAAAGCTTCCCATTTTTTTAGGAGATAATACATGCTGGGCAATATATCGAAAAATCCAAACTCGCGGTTCTACATATAGAACAGGATATTCTTGTGCAAATCGAGTCATGATATGCTGCCTGTTCGTCCAGCCGTGTTGATCGTACAGAGTACCGGCGAAGCAAATAATGCGAATATCTTCTGAAGAAGTATTTACTACAGGTTCCAACTTGCTTCCTAATAAGCGCAGAAGTGATGCGGGAATAAGCTGATTTTTATGAGCTTCGTATAGGGTATATGCAACGAGGACAATAAATACGATAACGCGGATACCAAGTGCAGGGTTCGTAAACAGCCATGCACTGCTCGCGCCTAATATGCTTAGTAGTAGCAATAAGTGCCGCGGTACGAGGTTAATGCTAAACGATCTCTGCGCAATTATTGCCATGAGGATATATGCAGCAACAGAGCCAGCGAGCATAGTGCTTGCGGCAATTGCGGCACTTCCGCCTGCATAGAGCGCCCAGAGAGAACCGGCTCCGGACAATAGTGTTAATACACCGAATACGATTGCGCGCAGTTTTGGCCTATTCGCCGCAACGAATACGCTGCTCGTACCCAAGTCCATAAGAGAATATAGGAAGAATGCAAGGGTGAGTAAGATGATTGTTGGCTGCGCAGCAAAGTATTCTGGTTTGCGAATAATATAGTGAAGAATTTCAGGAATAAAGAATATGAGGCCAAGTGTAAGGGCTGTCATGAGTACAAGTACGCGATGCATGTTACGTGTGACCGATATTGCAAACTCTTCCCGCTTGTTTGCAAACAGCGTACTCATCCACGAAAGGTTTACCTCAGATAATGCCGCGGCGAGAATAATGAGCTTAGAGCCAAATGTCAGCGACACGTTTAAATACCCCAGCTGATCCCCCGCAAGCACTCCCCCTAAAATTAACAAAGGTAACCGTTGCCATATCACATAGAAAATACGGGATATGTACATAAATACCCCGATATGCAGGAGATTCTTGCCGTAGCTTTTTATGTCGTCCCAGTTCGGAAGCTTCAGGTGGCCTGCAAGTTCGCGGCTAATAATAACGCTTAGCAAGATAACCATTAAAAGCGTAGTGATAATAATCGCCCAGAAAAATCCAGCCACTTGGTATTTCCATGTTAAAAATCCAAATGCGGCAACGTTTACGCCTGCGGTAATGATTTGAATAACATACAGAGATGCAAACTTCTTCATGCCTGTAAGCGTTGCTCCTAACACATCCTGGAGCCCCTGCAAGATAAGAGCCCCTGCAAATAGTTGGATGTATGGAATAATTTCAGGCCTGCCATACATTTTTGTTGCAATAATTCCCGCAAGAGCCAGCAAGGCAAGCGATAACGGCAATGTTACTGCTTGCCGTGCAATATGCGACACCCAAAACACTTTCCCGATCTCGTCTTTATTTTTTCGAACCGCAATCTCGCGAATTGCCCCATCCACAATCCCAAGGTGCTGACTTACCCCTATGAGGCCTCCAATTGCCATCACGAGCCCTACAATTCCATATTCAGTAGCAGAAAGAACCTTAATAATAATTAAGCTCTGAATAATCCCCAGCGCAGTTGTTACCGCCTTTGTTGCAACTGATAAAAATTGTATGCGAGCCAGGTTCATAAGTTCGTATAATGCATCTAGAAGCCTAAATAAAGCAACTTAAACCCTAAGGGTTTGAATTTCTTACCACTATATTTTCTAAAACTTTTTCAAGCATCTTGATACTTTCTTTCCATTGAAATTTCTGAAGCACGCGTTGCTTTCCTGCTTGTCCGTATTGTGTGGCGAGGGTTGGATCATTCAGGAGCTTTGCAAGCGCTTCGGTGATTGATTTTGGATGGTTTGGAAGCGCTAAGATTCCCGTTACGCCATTTTCGACTGCTTCCGCTACTCCCCCTGTTCGTGTTCCTATCGCTGGTAATCCGAAATACGCAGCCTCGCAATATACAATGCCAAATCCTTCATAGTCACCAGGAAGTTCTTTAGGCGTGAGCGCAAATACAGATGCATGCGCATAGAGGGCATGTAACTCTTCTTCGGATACGCTCCCGGTAAACGTAGGTGTTACGCCAAGAGTTTTTGCATGACGTTCAAGATTTGCACGTTCTGGGCCATCACCAACTATGACGAGTTGAACAGGTGTTTTTATGTGCGAGTACGCTTCGATTAGATCATCAAAGCCTTTGCGGGCAACTAAACGCCCAACGCTGATAATGTATGGCGCTTGAATATTGTATTTCTGTAGGACGTCTTTCGAGTTTGGTGAAATTTGCAGAGTTTCAACATTAATCCCTGGGTACTGGAGCACGAGGCGTTCTTCCTGCACTCCTAGCGTAAGCAATTCTTCTTTTGTTTTTTTATTGATGTATAAAACGGCATCTGCGTTTTGGAGAACGCGAATAAGTTGTGTGCGAATCCTGCGCGATGCAGTCCACGTTGCAATTTCCATCCCGTACGTACATATAACGTATGGGATCTTGTATTTTTCTTTCAGTTTAAGCGCAAGACGCCCCTCAAATAGAGCTTTGCCACCTATAATAAGACCTGGCTTTTCTTGCTTCGCTTTTTTGGAAAGAAAAAAGTATAAAGGCAACCATTTGGGCCACATGGGGTGGAAAAAGCGCTTGCGAATTATCGTCGCCGATTTCTCCCCTTTGGATAAGGGGGAGTCCCCGCTCGCAGCGGGGGTGGGGGTGCGTTGGAGTCTGGGCGCGATCACTGTTACATCATGCCCAGTAAGATTCCCTGCAATCCCCGTCAAATACCGCTCAATTCCCCCAATTCTTGGTGGCCAGTTTTCTGCCAGAATCCAAATACGCATATGCGTATAGCTATACACCTAATCGTTGGAATTTTTTCTTGTGACTGAGAACTGCCTCTTTGAGAATTGCTATATCGACTTGCTGTTGGCCCATGTTTTCAAATATCATTTCAACTTTTTCATACATTGCTGGAGTTCCTTTTGTATTTTCTAAAATCGCGGCCAAATCCCACTTATATTGTTCCATGAGCCCGCCGATATAGTGCTCCATTTCCTTCTTGGATTTCTTATTGAGTTTTCTAATGAGCGCATCGGTTTCTATTCGTGATTCTTTCTTCAACTTTTCAATAAGTTCATTCGTTTCAGCGTTACCTTCTTTCTTCAACTTTTCAATAAGTTCATTCGTTTCAGCGTTACCTTCTTTCTTCAACTTTTCAATCTTTGCAGCAGACTCAGCGGATAGTCTTTGTACTAAATCATCAAAATATTGTTTCTCTTCAGAAGTCATACGTAAAGTGTAGCACAATTAATATGCTTTCACGAGCTTAATTCCTTGGTAGTAATAGCTCAAGATTTGTTGGAATGTCCAATTTTTTGCCTTTGCAAAACCATATGCTCCCTGTGCGCTCATACCCACACAATGCCCGCGACATGCTTTTGATTGATGGTACGGATCAGCAACCGATTTTTGCAGATGCGGGAAGCGGCTCGTGTTCCACGCCTCTTTTGCAGAACGCGTACGGCCGTCAGAATCAGAAAAGTAAATGGCTGATACGGGTTTGTCTGCGTCCTTATCGGCAACAATGATACCCTTTGTTTTTGCGAAGATGCTCACCATGCGCCCGCGTATAATTTCCATTTCATATCCGCGATAAATTTGATCGTTTGGAGTATTGGTGATATCAAAATCTTTAGATTCGCTTCTGCCGCCTGTAATTATTTTGTGATACAGGACATACGTGCGTGCTGCGATTCCAAGCGCTTTTACATATTCCTCAGGGCCTTCTCCAGAAGTTTCTCCGAGGCCCTTCAGATAATCTTCGACGCGTAATTCGTTAATTGCCCACATCTCGTTACATCCATCGCATTTGCGAATCTCGATTATGCCACGGAAGCGATTATAGTTCTTGCCGGGATACGTAACTGACGGATCGCTATAGTTCACAATTTTCATAATGGCGCCATGAAGTGGAACAAACCGAACTTTATTTGAAACATCAAACTTTTTTCCAGAACCGCGAATATGGTACATGTTACCAGACCATGTAACGGCAATATTCTGATCAGCATTCATAGTAGCCAGCACCTTGTCTGCACCTTCACGAATTTGGAATTTTCCATTTGAGGTAATCGTCATCGGCTTCCCTATTGCAACAAATGTGATGCCGATGCGCACCGTGTCGTTATTCTTTACGCCCCCAATACTCTTTTTTATAACAGCGTTGGCCTTGGATGCTGAAGCCGCACTGGTATTGGCAGTTTTTACCGGGCAAATATTCTCCCTCCCCTTACGAACTTTTTTAGATTTATGGAATGCCATGGAGTTCAGCAGTTCATTTTGCGTATTGATTTCTCCACATGTAATACGTTTTCTCCACCACGCCTTTTCAGAATTGCTCGGATTATTACCGTAGACTTTTATAAAAACGGGCAAAACGTCAATTATAAGTTGCTGGCGTGCAGATACTTTTTTTACAGCGGCTGCGGGCGCGGCATGAGTAACCGACACGAGAGTAAAAGACGCAATTATAAGTAAAAACGCTATGAAGGATGCTTTTATCATGGGCTTAATAGTATATCAGATTTTGGGTAAAAAATAACCCTCAGCTGCAAGTCTCTCGGGCGAGATACTTGCAGTGAGGGCCTCAGCAAAAAAGAGGTTCTTCGGCAGCACTACGACGTCTTGGCGTCGGTTGTCAGAATCGCCGTCTCCTTGTGCGTTGAGGTAGAAACTTTCTCGCAGCCGTTCGCGTGATCGACGACAGCTTGCTGACCCGTGTCGAGCAAGCCGGCTTTGGCCGTTTGTGCACTGAACGCAAAAATCGCGAGCAGCGCAGCAATGAATGGAATCAAAACCTTTCGCATGGGACCTCCTGAATAGGGGTTCATCGAAATTTTCCGGTTCTCGTGCGGCATCAGGAGCGATCCAAATAGCAGCCTTGCTGTTCAAGCGTTGCCAAATTGTGGCGAACGTGAAGTCTCTGGAAGTCGCTACAATCCTTACGATGGCGCTTCAAAGCGTTGCGGCGCGATTGCAAGATGCAGAGGTTACGGCGGGTGTCGTGTTTCCCTCATTGGGAATCCTTTCTAGTTTGAATGTGCAAACAACTTTTTTCGATATTCGGATTATATCAGCCCTATAAAAAACCTGTCAAGAGCAGTTGACAATATAGGTATATTGTGTATAGTAAGCGCTGGTATATTTACTTCCAAAAGCTGATATAATACACCCATGAAACAACACTTGGTCGTTATACTCCCTGCTCTTAACGAAGAGCGGACTATAGAATCTGTTATCACGAGTATCCCAAAAACGATGCCAGGAATTTCCCGCATGAGTGTTATCGTTGTTAACGATGGTTCAATAGATAAGACTGCCGAGATTTCTCGAAATGCAGGAGCTCTTGTTATATCTCATGCACAGCCCATGGGCGTAGGCGCCGCATTTCACACAGGTATAAAAGAGGCGTTACAACTTGGTGCTGACCTTATTGTAAATATTGATGCAGACGGGCAATTTAACCCAGAAGACATTCCCCACTTACTCGCACCTATTCAGCAAGGCAAAGCTGAGTTTGTTACAGCAAGCCGGTTTGCAAAACAAGAATACATGCCGCAAATGCCCGCTATAAAAATATGGGGGAACAGGTGGATGGTGCGTATTATTAACTTTATTACCTCAAAGAATTTTACAGATGTAAGTTGTGGATTCCGTGCATATTCCCGTGAAGCGGCACTGCGCCTCACTCTATTTGGAAAATTTACGTACACGCAGGAATCATTTATTGACCTCGCCTTTAAAGGAATCGCAATGACAGAAGTGCCGCTCATTGTTCGTGGCGAACGTGAGCATGGAGTATCACGCGTTGCATCGAACTTATGGAGATACGGCGCAAAATCCGCGACCATTATTTTCCGTGCCGCGCGAGACCACAAGCCTTTCTATTTTGTAGGTTTTCCGGGACTGATTATCCTGATTGCCGGAATTGCCGTGGGTATATTCGTTGTGCAGCATTACGTTGCAACCGGACAGACGTATCCATATCGATCTTTGGTAACAGGCTCTGGTGTCTTACTGATTATTGGTTTCTTACTACTTGTGATTTCTTTACTTGCCGACATGATTCACCGAAGCCGTATGGCCATTGAAGAAGTATTGTATTTGGCACGCAAGAACGCTTACTCAATACCCCTCACCCCTGCCTGTCCGGCAGGCAGGCCACCCCTCTCCCCGTCTAGGGAGAGGGCGGTAGAGTGAAGTATGCGCATATTGTTTATATCGCGTGCATACTCAGAGCATGCGGGCGGCATGGAGCGTCTCAGTTTTGAATTAATCGGGGTGTTTCGTAGCACCCCTCCCCCTTACCAAGGGGGAGACAGAGGGGGTCTGTCGGTTACTACAATCGTCAACGAAACAAACCCCGGTGCGAGTCTACTCTCTACCCGTCTACAGTCTATTATTTTCGCACTATCTGTTTTGCCTAAAGCACTTGTAGCATCTAAAAACGCTGACATCGTTCACATCGGAGACCCGGTATTGTCGTTCGTAGGCTGGTGCATTGCTCGTATGCGTCATATTCCCGTTATAGTAACAGTGCATGGCTTGGATGTTTCATACCCAAGTCCACTATATCAATTATATCTACGAACATTTTTTCGATCATTCTCCGGCTACATCGCTATTAGTGAACACGCAAAAAAACTCATGCAGAGGCATCGCGTCCGTGGGAGTATCTTCGTAATTCCACCCGGAATTCGAGATGATATATATAGCAATACATACACTCGAAACGATTTGGGCAAGCTTGTATATCGAAACATTTCAAACAGAATTGTATTTGCAACAACAGGGCGATTAGTTGCGCGTAAGGGGCACGCTTGGTTTATAAAAAACGTGATGACCAAATTGCCGCGTACGGTACTGTACGCAATTGCAGGTGACGGGCCGCAGCGCGAACATATATCTTTATTAATTAAATCGTTAAAAATGGAAGACCGGGTGATAATGTTGGGCAGAATATCTCACGAAGATAAAAAAATACTTCTGAACACCATAGATGCGTTTATACAACCGAATATTCCGGTAGTGGGTGATGCAGAAGGGTTTGGGATAGCTCCTGTGGAGGCTGCGCTCTGCGCCCGCACAGTATTTGCCTCGAATATCGATGGCATTCCAAGCGCGATTCATAATGGAAAAAACGGAACACTAATTCCACCAAAAGAAACAACTGCATGGGTGAATATACTTTTGCAGTACATGCAGCATCCCTTATCGCATGAGCCCTCAGGAAAAGATGCTCGTTCTTATACTGCAGAGAACTTTTCGTGGGACAAGATTGCGCAAGAATACAAAAAAGCTTTCGACAGCATTGCATAAAAAAAGATACTCCGGTCGCAAGGCGCGAACGGAGTATGTAGGTTGATTCTTTACCTCGTAAAGCAAAGAGCGAGCAGCAGGCCCGCCAAGGTAATAATTAACGAAACTGTAACGAACGGAGAACACTGTGCTTTCTGAATCATTGTGCAATCCTTAATAGCTGCGGCGGAAGGCTTTGATGCGCCCCAGACCCACTCTGGAGAACCTCGCCTTTCTGGTATTATATATACTCTGTATTATGCAATCCGTCAAGTTTTTGTAAAAACGGCGGTAATTATTCGTGGAAAGTCTCCATTTTCACCTTCTGCTCTCCAGCGCCTGTATGATGGCAAGATAGGTGTTTCAAGCGTGCAGCGATTGTCTTGAATAATCGCGCTTATATCAAAGTCTTGCTTGCGAAGATAGTTTTCTATTACAGAAATAAGGGAAATATGCGTTCCTAATGTATCTTTGTGTACCGCATACGAAAATATTTTTTCAAATTGCTGAATACCCTCCCCTTGTTCTTCGAACACAAAGCAGTTCTCGCAAATATGCGGGCCAATGTACGCATCGCGTATTTTTTCGTTATCAATACTCTTCGTAAGTTCTTCTAAAATTCCTGCGGTTAGTGTGTGACGGCTAATGTGGATTGCGAATGCTTTTGTGTCTGTAGTAAGTACGAGGGGCAAACAATCGGCAGTGTATACGCCTACGGGCTTGCTGCTTGGTGTTCCAATAATAAAATCAGATCTTCCATGATCCTGATGTGCGAGCGTTACCGGAAACGCTGGATTACTAACAACTTCCCAATTACTGAGTGTTATAGACGATTGCATCGGGTGCTTCAAATACTTTTTTCAGCTTTGACGTATCCCAAGAGTCTTTATTCGCAGCATTGAGTACGAGATATTTGCCTTGCTGCATAACGCGCTCCTGCGCATCTTTGTCTCCACTAAATGCTGTAACAGTATCGTTCATAGTTTCATCTTGTGCAGATAGCCAATAATCATGCAGGCGAAGAACGGATACGCCAGTAAATAGTGGGACTATATATGGTGCCTCGGGTGATGTAATAATAACATCTTGAGGCGTTGCATGATCGCCTAGCCACCACAGGGCAGTACGCGTTGCAAGATTGATACGATATGGTTCGCTTTTTACCAGGCTTAAATACGTGGACCCTACGCTTATACCTACTGGCAATACGAGAATACCAAGTATACATACAACTCCAATCCAACCCGCAATAACTTCAGATAATGGCCTCAATGTCAGCATGAGTTCCCGGCGTATGCTATAGATTGCCTGAATAATAAACGGAAGAAGTAAAGGTAAGCCGATCAAAAAACTGTGATATAAAAATCGCGATGCATTTTCCGTTACAATTGCACGGCTGCTTAAGGCAAAAGTTACAAACCCCAAAACCCCAACAAGTAATGATGCAATTGCGATGTACTGCTTTCGTGAAAGAGAAAAGATGCTTGCCAATAGTACAGCAAATACCGGCAAGCCTGCTCGTATCATTTCCCCGGCAGAGCTTACGGAAAAGTGAGGGTTGTTCAGTTCCGTTCGCCCTACTGCAGCTGCCTTTATTGCAATAAGAACGCAAAACCCAAGAGCAAGAAATATCGCACGCTCCCTAACACTTCTCTTTTTATCGAATACCCTAATAAAGCACAATATACCTGCTAGTGCAGCGGCTACGGTGCCTGTTACGGAGTTTGAAAGCAAAAGAATTGCTGCAAGTATCCCCGCTGTTGTAATGGAGAGGATTTGGGTAGTACCGATGGCTACAGCCGATCGCGCAAATAGAGCAATCGCTGCCAACTCCAATCCCATTAAGAAGAAATGCGATTGCGGATAAGTAAACGAATCAAAACTGATGCCGATTGCAAATAGGGTAAGCAGTGCTTGGAGCGCATATATATATACTCGTGATGGCACCCCAAACCATCGTTCTGCGGGATTAGCTGGCTGCGGCCATATGGTATCCCAGAGTAAGAAAAACAACGGGATAGTGAAGAAGATCCCCGCGTACGTCATGATGCCAAGGTAATACAGCCAATCTTTGCCGATTCCTAAAAGCGTAAAGAAGTCTGCAAATGTGCCGTGCAATACAGTTGGATATTCTAAGCTACCATTACCAGAAAATGGATTTTGGGTAACAAGCCCTGTTGTATCAAAAGATTTCTGTATGAGCGATGCAAACGTAACCACGTCTCCGTTATAAAATCCGTGCAGTACAAATTCTTCTCCAATAAACCCATTTGATTTTACAATCGGATATGCACCGGCTAATACAAGCAGTAACACTATCCCAACAAACGCATCTCGCATTCCACTCCCCGGAGTTTTGTATGGCGAAGTCCATTGTTTATACAAAGAAGCCCAAATTGTAAGGAATATAATCCCAGCTACCAAAAAAACNCTGTCACGGTCTTGGGTGGGNAAATATGCTCGNGCTATAAAACTNGCTGCCATGATTTGTGCTTGAAACAACGCCCCTGCAAGAGCGATATACGTGAGTATTCGCGTGTGAGCAAATAAAACTCCCGATCCAAATAAAGCTGCTGCTGCAAATATAATGAGTTCAAACATGAAATGAAGTATAGAGTATTTCTCCCCCTTGGATAAGGGGGAGCCTGCCTGTCCGGCAGGCAGGTCGCCTCCCCTCATATGAGGGGAGGAAATATACTAAAAAAGAAAAAGACCCGATCCAGAAATTCTCGAAAGGGTCTGTTGATTTACGCAAGCTAGAGAGCTTGTTTGACCATCCAGTGCCTAGGATCCATTCCCAGCAACTCTAAAGCATCAAAGACCTCATCTAGGTGCTTTGGCCCAAACCATTTGATAGAGCATAGCTTTTTCGTATTTGAGAAAACGATGATATCTCGGATTGTGCGGATGCCAGCGCCTTTGAGGAGATTATGAACTCGGATCGAAAGATTTAATTCAGCTAAATCTTGATTGAAGATTTTCGCCTTTTCTTTTGCGGACAATGAGTTAAACAAGTCTTGAATGACTTGTTTTGGAGCGTGGCCAAGCCTGACCCTCTCCAGTACACGGTGTAACTCGTGCGCTTCGATATGAAACATTGTTTCCCCCTGATTCGTTTGAGGTTGAAAAGTTCAAGTAAAACTATCGCAACGAGTTATAATATGCCTAAAGATACGTTATTGTCAAGTGCCTATTTTGCCCAAATATGGCTATAATGGCCAGATATGGCACAAAAAACGGTATCCCTCGTAATACCCGCATATAATGAGGAGCAGCGGATTGTGCCCTTTTTGGCATCTATTGCCGAATATGCGAAAAATAACCCGGGGAATATCACGGAAGTAATTGTTGTAGACGATGGTAGTAGCGATGCAACGTCAGCAGTTGGCGCTAAAGCCGGTACAGTAATTTCGGGATTTCGTGTCATCCAGCACGACCAAAACCAAGGCAAGGGCGCAGCAGTACAAACGGGCGTATTGGAAGCACGAGGAGACTATATTATTTTTATGGATGCAGATGGTGCAACAGATATTGCAGAGCTTCCTAAAATAATTGCTGCACTTGAGAATGTCGACATTGCAGTCGGTAACCGTTGGATGGCCGGTGCACAAACAGAGCGCCATTCTTTATTGCGCACACTTTCCGGATTTATGTACCGCAATTACATGGCCCTGTTCGGACTTGGGGCAATTGATACGATGTGCGGATTTAAGGGCTATAAGGCTAACGTGGCAAGGGATTTATATCGCGACTTACAAGAAAAGCGATGGCTGTTTGATACAGAAATTGCGTACCGAGCGGTGAAACGCGGATATTCAATTAAAAACTTCCCTATCAAGTGGGAATCAAAAGACGGCAGCAAGTTAGACACTGCAACCCTGATAAAATCCGCCCTGAACATATTGCCGCTTGTGCAAGATATAAAAAAACAAGAACGTGACCGGCTAAAAGTTGCACTATGAAGATTGTGTTCGTAACAACGCAATCGCCGTTGCAATCAACGCTGATTGGCCGCGTGATGCCGCTTGCGCAGGAGTTTCAGAAGATGGGAAATGCGGTGACGGTGCTGGTGCATGAAGAAAACGTTGCCACCCCCTCTCGCCTGCCTGCCGGACAGGCAGGCTCCCCCTTATACAAGGGGGAGAAATCGCAACCTAAACTTAAAATTATCGGTCCAAATCCGTTCGAACGAACAGCGGGCGGCAAAAAACGATATTCTGGATTGCGTCTTATATGGACCATGAAGATGAATGCTATTCGCGCGGCATGGCAGCTTATCAAAGAAAAACCGGATACGGTTATTATCGTAAAGCCTTTACCAGAAAATACATTGGCGGTATTTCTTGCAAAACCATTCCTAAAGAAAACAAAGATAATTCTCGACGTTGACGATTTTGAGCTAGAAGCAAACCAGCTTACTTCCCTTTTGCAGCGTGCTGCGATTCACGCATCTGAGCGTGCTGCAGTAAAGATGGCCTCGCACATTATAGTTGCAACCCCCTTTTTGGGAGACCATATGCAACTACTGACCGGTTCAAAAATACCAGTGACGCTTATTCCGACTGGCCTTCCTCTTATTCCCCTCTCCCTAGACGGGGAGAGGGATGGGGTGAGGGGTATTCTCGTTTCCCCAGCCGGAACTGCTCGCCATACAATGCTATTCGCCGGCAGTGTTTCTATTTCTTCCGGCCATCGTGTTGATATGCTACCGGAAATTTTAGTACAGGTACGGAAAAGAGTTCCCGATGCAACGCTGATAATTGCCGGAACTGGCGATGACGAAACTGCACTTCGTGAACAGTTTGCAAAACTGGGATTGCAAGATGCTACTACCTGGCATGGGCGATTTTCACTAGATAACATAGGGCCTTTAATGCAAGATAGTGCAGTGCTTATTGACCCAATAGACGCAAGTATTGCAAACCGTGCAAAAAGCAGCTTCCGCGCTGCGCTCGCCCTTGCCTATGGTGTGCCAATTGTGAGTAGTAATATTGGAATACGCACTGCAATGATCCCCGCCACATTGCACGCAAGGTTTTTTGCCAAGCCCGGAGACGCAACTGCGTATGCAGAAAAAATCATTACTTTGCTCCAAGCGCCGGTATCAGAAAAAGATAGCGCGCTCTTACAAGATGCTTCTACTCAATATCAGTATAATTATCTGGCACAAGTGTATTACAATTGCATAGTATGAACTTTTTTGAAGCAATACTAGTCGTTGTAGTGCCACTGATTCCGATCGTTTTGCCTGGCGCGTTTTTCATTCGTGTGCACGATTTTAAAAATCTGCTCATCACAGGTGTGCGTATCATATTGTGGAGCATGGGCATTATAACTATTGCCTTGGCTGCCGGATTATATGTAGGTATTCCGATGCAAGCAGTTGCACTCATACTCCTGATTGCAAGCATCGCGCATGCCTCTTTGTATAAAAAGCAATTCTTTGCACGAGTAACGCTGTGGCATGCAATGGCGATGATTGTGCCCATGACACTTGGGCTCGCAATCTTTGCCACTCCATTTTTTATGATCCATGACGGCTTGCCTACCGGTGATGTACAAAAAACAATTATTTGGGCAGGAGATTCGCTTATTACCAATCGCTTGCCTTCGTATGATCGCGCGGTATCGCTTTTAAATCGTGACCCGGTAGATTTTTATACCCCCGGCTTACACGCAGTATCGTCGCTGGTACTTGGACTATCGCCAGCCCCCCTTACAAGCATAGGAATATTTGCTATCGCAATTGCATTGTGTGTTGCATGGATTGCCGGAGCATTAACAAAAGAAATGTTTGATAATCACCCTCACGTTGTACCACCAGTTCTAGCTGGCATTTTTACGCTGACTCAATATCGATTTCTGAGGTACTTGCGAGAACCTGGGTATCATCTGCAAAACCTGGTAGGCGAATTATTTCTGTTCGGCATGTTGCTCCTATTTATTCGATTTATTCGAAGGCGAGAGCCGCAAGATGCAGTTCTCTTTGTAGTATCGGGCGCGGCATTGTTTCTTACCCATCAATTTTCTATGTTTATTGCGGTATTTATGCTTGCGGCAGNAATGATTGCAGTTTTGCTTGAATACCGATCCCGCATTATGAGTGCAATGAAACTGCATGCCAGAATATCACTCCTTGCAATNNTGNTGTTGGTTATTGCGTTGGCCATTGCGTCATCTCTGCAACTAGGAAGTAAACTACCTGCTTTATTTACCGCAACCCCGCACTTAACCGGCCTGCTTCCAAATATCGCTGATTACCCAACAANCATGGGTGAAGTATGGTTTTTTGCTGGCCTTGCAGGAATTATTCTCATGGTGTGGCAGGCTCGCCGGCGCGATGAACATCATCGGCAAGTTGTTATATTTGCAAGTGCTACTGCAATTATCTTGATGTTATCGCAAGGCCCTGCAATTGGGATCGATATTCCCCCTGTGCGTGCATTGTTTTACCTCGTTGTTCCCTTTTCTGTAGGCGCAGCATATTTTTTTGGAAGGCTATTGCTATATATACGTCACAGTATGCATGGCAAGAATAAAGCAATCAGCGAAGTTGCACTCGTACTAGTTATCCTTGCGGCATGTTCATCAACTACGTACAGAGCATACGCATCGCTATCACATACGGTGAGAACAAACTCAACGCTTACAGGAGAACAGCTAGGGTTGATTGAGCAATTAGGCTCCCACCCCCTCCAACTCCCCCTCGGGCAGGGGGAGGGTCTGGCGATTCTTATCGACGACTATAATCGTCGGAGCGCATCGTGGTTAGTGTTGTCTGGCCGGCCTATGTTTACTCGTATTGCCGCAGACCTGCATCAGCAAATGGAGGAAGCGCACCAATCCAAGCTGCGCATGGATTTGTATTTGAAGCAGCTTGATTTTGAAAAAATATTTTCGCTAGGAAGCATGCCTGAAATAAATCATTTATTTGTAAAGCATAATATAGGGGCAGTAACGGGAATTACCAATTCATCGCAAACTGCATTTATGCATAATGTATCACTCACCCCCGTTGCAGTTGCTGATGACATTACGCTGTATGCGCCAACAAGCCCCTCTTCTAATTGCGCTGTGTCGCCTGAGTGCGCATTCTTAATGCGCCCCGCAACTCTTGCTAACGATATTGGGGATATGCAAGATACATTTGAGCATTTACAAGCAAGCATGCGTTCTGCCCGCGTATCAGAGCCAAAGGTAGTATCTACCACTACGTACCGTGAAGTTACCGCTTCTTCTATCCCCCTGCAGTTTAATGTCGGAGATTATACGCGTGTGTTGTGGGATCCGAACAATACGCATCATCCAGAAGCATCGCTTACGTTCATGGTATTTTTTACGCAGCCATATAACGAGCTATCACTTAAAACCCCCTCGGGGTCAGTAGTTCCAATCCCCGCGTTAAAGCATGCTACAGTTGAGCTGCGGCAAGACATGGTGCAGATTGATGATCGAGGTTTTATAACGCTCACAATCGTAAATCCAACCCATCAACGCATTGGCATAGATATGGTTGCTCTTGGCCCCTCATTAATACCTTAAAGTATGAAGCAATCTAAACTCACTGGCGCAATAGCTCTCACCATAGCACAAGCAGTGGTGCTATTTCTTGGTTTTATTATTCACCCATTGATTGGCCGCCTGCTCGGCAAGGCAGAATACGGTATCTTTGGGGTGGTGCTTTCTGTGCAAACAATATTTGGGATCATGCTTACGCTCGGCGTGCCAAGCGCTGTCTCAAAATTTGTTGCCCAGAACAATGAACATGCGCAAAGTATTTTAAAACAAGCTTTAAAAATCCAACTCATTGTTGGTATGTGCATCTCACTGATTGTAATTGCCTTATCCCCGGTTATTTCACGCGCACTGAATGATGCCTCGCTTACAAAGTACTTTATATTTATTGCCGGCGTTATCTTTTTGCAAGGAATCTACCCCATCTACGTACAGTTCTTGAGCGGCATGCATCGGTTTAACAAGCAAGCGCTGCTCACATCTGTGTACGCCGTTGCAAAATTACTAGGTGCTATATCTCTTATATATATATTTCGGCTCTATGGCGCATTATCCGGCTTTGC
>C687J35174_10000223_pt1 | contig 90346 bp, 122 predicted proteins | sample RifCSPhighO2_01_FD_35174 | JGI IMG/M metagenome (IMG submission 35174) | reverse complement strand
TGTGATGTAACTCGGTGTGAAATTACAATGTCAGATTGAGTCATAACATCTCTATGAATTTGTCCTGGTTGCTGCGTCGCCAAAACAAGAGAAATTCCTGGCTGTCTTCCTTCACGAAGCAATTGAATCAAAGCATCTGTCGCCGCTGTCTTTCCATTCAAAGGCAAAAACTCATGTGCTTCGTCTATGAAAATCCAGACAAGTGGTGTCTCTTTTTTCTCTTCAAATCCCGTCATAGAAAAGCTGCTCGAAACTGCTTTAACTTCCTCCTTTTTTCTCGCATTCATTCTTTGATTGAAAATCTTTTTTGAAAGCAAACCAATTACCAAAGCCCTTACGTTGAAAGCACCGATTGAATTGTAAACACTTAAATCAAGAATGCTTGTTGTTCCACCAGAAATCAAATCCCCTATTTTTGTCGCATTTTTCGTTTTTTCAGAAAAAATTCCCCAAGTTTCTGCAGCCTGGAACAAACTAACTGCTGCATTTTTTATTTCATTAGAAGATTTATCATCAGATTCTATCTCTCGAATTACGTCTTTTATTGTAAAAGATTCTTCTTTTTTCAGGTTGTTTATTGCTCTTTCAATCAAAACAGCAACAGGATTTATAATACTTAAACCAAAAGTTATTATCCAATCTTCGGCATCAAGCTCCATTGGATTCAGGGCAAATTTTTCATCAACTGGGATTCCTTTTTCAATATAATTGTCATAATGTCCAAAAGGAACAAAAATTCTTGTCGGTAAATTTTTTGTCGAAAGCTTCCAATCATACAAAAGTTCTTTGTCTTTTTCATTCGTGAATTTCATTGTCCAAAAAATTCCCATTGTGTCAAAAATCAGCGACGCTATGTTCTGACTTATTTCTTTTTTCAAACCTGATAGCTCCTCAGCAATAACACCTAGAGTATAACTCTTTCCGCTTCCACGTTTTCCGGCAACCAAAACAACATGATTTCTTGCAACATCCATAAAAATATTATTGCTCAAAGAAGAATAATTCCCCATTTTAACATAGCTCTTGCCAAGAAATACAAATCCTTCATCACCAAAAGCCTTTTTGTCCGCTAAGTTCCTACCTATCTTAATATCATACGGCATAGAAGTAAATAATAAAGAAAGTTTTAATAGTTTTTGATTGATTAAATTTAAAAACATGGTTTTTGAATTATTTTCATGCCAAAACACAAAATTAACCGTAAGAATAGCAAACATAGTATTTTAAGATGTTTTTACCCATTAAGAGAAGATTTGGAAGGATTATTAGGTGTTAAAGCAATTGGAACCGGTAAATTTCAATTTGTTAAACACCCTGATGAACACAGACAGGGGTGTAAAATAATGCATTATGACAACATTACCCATACTTTATATGTTGTGGCGATTAAAAATCAAAACAAGCAAAAACTTTTTATCAGAATCGATCCAGATTATTTAGAAAATATTGCAAGATATGTTAATGAGTATAGTCTTTAAATTCATCTCATAACATACTCAACTTCTTCATCACTGAGTTTAAGCTCATTCTGAACATTTTTATTTTGTAGAATTTTCTTTATAACTGGAAAATCCCTCATTGCACGCTTTTGTCCAATATGAACGTAGCGTGCGTATTTTTTCGCGATTGTTTTCTTTTTCTCGTTTTTTTTGTTGTTCAGCCAAATCTTTAAAATCCTATCTGGTTTTTTGTAACTTGTAAAACCGCTTCCTATTGGTTTAAGCGGATTTTTAGAAGCTGAAATTCCAAAACTAAGAAAGATATTTTCGTAAACTAGAAATCTCCAGTATTGCTGTTTGTAAATTCTTCCTTTGAAAATATCTGCCTTGCTCAAAAGGTCATAAGCCCTTGCTAATTCTTCTCCTTTGTATTCTCTCGGAATATTTTCTTCAACCCAGAGCATTATCTCATCAAGATTCATGTTCACAGAATCATAAATTTCAAGCATTTCTTTTGTAGGTTTTCCCTTAAAAATCATTTTCAGAGAATTAAAAATATCTGTTTCCTTATTTCTCTCGCTTATTGGAACTTTCGAAGAAAATGGCCTAATACCAGATTCTATTTGTATATCATTTATCGCAGCCCTTAAATCTCCCTTAACTTTCACAGCAATTTCAGTTAAGGTTTCATTATTGACAAACTTGCCTTCCTTTCTAAGTATTTCAATCAATATTCCTTTTATCGTTTTGTAATCAATTTCTTTTAATTTTACTACTTCTGATTTTTTCCTTAAGTCATAGAATTTTTTATCCCAAATATCATTTGCTGTAATAATCACCGGGTAAGTTGTATTTTCAATTAAGTATAAAATTTGGCTCATTCCCCCCCAATCAGCATAAGCAGAAATTCCGTCAACCTCATCAATCAAAATAATCTTGTTTTTGCTCACCAAAGATTTTTGCTCAATTGCAGGTTTCAGTGTCTGCTGTAAATTTGCTTTGTTTCGCAAATCACTTGCATTCAATTCAAATATCTCTGAATTAAATTCTTTTGCAATCACGTGCGCCAAAGTCGTTTTACCAACTCCGGGCGAACCATGAAGAATCAGTGCTTTTTTTCCAGTCTTGCTTAATTTACCGAGGTAAAAATTCTCAATAAAATTTTTTATATTTCTAATTGCTTCATCCTGTCCTTTTACTTCTAAAAAACTCTGTGGTCTGTACTTTTCTGGCCATGACATTTTATCTTGTCAGCTCCTCCCAATTTTCAATGTATTCTTCATATTTTTTCTTGAATTCTTCTTTTGGAGTTATTGGTATGTTCAATTCAGAGAATTTTTGTTTTAATATCTGGAGATTCTTTTCTTTATCATCTTCACTAGACATCAACTCCATCTCGATTATATAACCATAACCTTTTGTATAATCTAAAGAAATAATAATTCCGTTCCAATCAAACTGATTTCTTTTCCTGAACCATTTTATTTTCACACTATGACCTATCTTACCCAATAATCTTTCTAATCTGTCAAAGTCATTCTTGTTTATGTGTATTTCAACTTCTTCTCTTATATCGTCATGAACTTTTCCGTTCTTATACCATATTTTAGCTCCAGAATTATTTCGTTGAATTCTGAAGTTAGATTCAAAATCGAAATAATAAGTTTCCTGATAATCTTCTCCAAAAAATTTAGAATTTTGTTTGAAAAATTTTAAAAGTTCTTCATATTTCTCCTTGCTTATTAAACTCCTTAATTCAACCTCTATATTTTTTATCATTTTTTATTATTTGCCAAGTCCCGCCAAAACGAAACTCGCAATGAGTGCTTGGAGTTGTATAAAAGGATCAGAGCCCTCAACAATTCTGAATTCTGCTTCACCTGTTTTTTCAGTAAGTTTGACTTTTATCATCGGCTCTACAGGAAGATTCCAAATTTCTTTTTGAATCGATTTGATAACATCTTGTCCAGAGACGCTTTCCTTCAACATCAAATCAAGAAGTTTTTCTCGTGCTTCTTGGAATTCTCCTGCTAACGCATAATCCAAAACAACTCTAATATCTTTCGGCTTTGCGCTTGAAAGAATTGTCGAAACCAAATCAGCACCTATAGAAGGGGATATTGAAGCTGTTGCCTGCAAAAGATTTATGCATTTTCGACAGTCTCCCTCGCTTCCTTCATAAAGCACACTAACTGCTTCAGAAGTTATTGTTATTTTTTCACTTACAGCTATTTTGGTTATTATTTTTTCAACATCTTTTTTTTCCAGTAATTTAAACCTAAAAATAGCACAACGCGACTGGATTGGGTCAATTATTTTGCTTGAATAATTGCACGAAAGAATAAACCTACAAGTTGCAGAATAATTTTCCATCGTTCTCCTAAGTGCCTGCTGAGCTTCAGGAGTCAAAGCATCAGCTTCATCGAGGAATATAACTTTGAAAGGAACATTTCCAAGAGATTTTGTTCTCGCAAAATTCTTTACTTTTTCTCTGACAATTTGAATTCCCCTTTCATCACTAGCGTTCAGCTCAAGATAATTCTCCCTCCATTTGTCTCCGTAAAGGTCCTTCACAGTAATCAAAGCAAGAGTTGATTTGCCTGTTCCAGGAGGCCCTGCAAAAAGCAAATGCGGAATGTTAAGAGAATTAGTCAACGCCTTCACTCTTTTCACAATCTCATCCTGTCCGACAACATCCTCAAATTTTCCAGGTCTGTATTTTTCAGTCCAAATCTCACTCATAATAAGAAATCCCTGTCAATACTTATAAAGATTATTATGTTGAACGAGAAGTATTATTTTAATGTTCTCCTAAATTAAATATTTTCTCGAGAAGTTTTCTTGTAGAATTATCTAACAAGATATCAGCAACATTAGTCCCAGATAATTTCATACTCCTAAGAATATCGCAAGCATTCCTGAATCTTGCACCGTTTTGGAGGTTATTTTGATAATCTTCACTTCCCCTTGTATAAGTTACGTAATAATTAACAGCCCCCAAGAAATTATCGATGTCTTCCCTCAGCATGCTTGTATAATATCTGCGCATATTTTCACCTTTTATTATTTCCAGGGAAAAAGGTTTATATTTATTTTTGTGATTAAAGATATAGAATAATTAACTACGTCTCTGCTTACGCTTTCGCTTTTCTTTCTTGAGGCGTTTTCTCTGCCACTTCCATCTCATCTGCCATCTTTTTTTCCATCGTCTTGAACTTCTTTTCATTTGAAAATAAAATATGTTTATATAAAGAATTCTGGCGAAATTTGTTTTTAAAGGTTTCCTGTATTACTAGTATCTTTCTCTAAACAAAAGGTCAAAGTTTTCAGCAATTTCATCTGCAACCCTTTCAATAGAATTATTTCCGTTAATTGTCACGATTCTTCCTAAAGATGGCTCGTTTTGTACTAAGTTTCTATAATTTTCTATAAGTTTTCGTGTAAATTCTTCGTTACTTTCAAACTTTTCAAGGTCCCCTCCTCTACTTTTAATTCTATCCCTTGCAACTTCATAATCAACATCAAGAAAAAATGTTAAATCTGGTTTTTTTATTCCCATTTTCTGATGCATTTTTCTTATTGCATCAACACTTACTCCCTGAGTTCCTTGATACGCAAAAGTAGACATCATATATCTATCACTTAAAACATTAACTCCATGCTCTCTGCTGGCGTTTATCAATTCATTTACGTGCCTGCTTCTGTCTTCAATATATAACTTAGTCATCTCTTCTGCATTTGAATAAGCATCCTTGTCTTCCTCTAAAATTCGTTTTATTTCCTCGCTTCTCCAAGGCTCATGTGTTGTTAAAACATCTACGTATCTAGACAAACTTTTGATATGATTGTGCAAGTGATTTATCTGAGTCGTCGTGCCTGAGCCGTCAATTCCTTCGAGAACAATAAACAAACCATATCTATCTTTTTTATCTTCTGGCATTTTAATTGTTATTTTTGTTGGTATATATTAATTATTGTTTTTCATTATAGATTTGTTTAAATACTATTTCTGTTTTTTTAATTTATGACAGAAAAAGAGGAAATTGATTTGAATCCGTACGGAGTTTCAGAAACTAAAAGATTAACAATTCCTTCAGCTGAAAATGTTTTGTACAAACCTTTTCAATGTTTAGACCACGGTTTTGTCAGGTTAGTTGATTATATGGGTGGTGATGAGTCTATTGTGCAAGCAGCAAGAGTTTCTTATGGTCGTGGAACAAAAAAGGTTAGCGAGGATAAAGGATTAATAAGATATTTGATGCGACACATACATACAACTCCTTTTGAAATGGTTGAAACAAAATTTCATGCGAAGTTACCGATTTTTGTCGCGAGGCAATGGGTTAGACACAGGACAGCAAGCATAAATGAGTATTCTGCAAGATATTCTATTCTTGACAATGAATTTTATGTTCCCTCTCCAGAAGATTTAGGTATTCAGGCAAAGTCAAACAGGCAAGGAAGGGACGAACCAGTCGGTCCGGAACAAGCACAGAAAATTTTAGAATTGTTAAAAGATAGTGCTTCAAGAGCATATGAAGGTTATGAAAATCTTCTAAACGACGACGGAAAAGGCAATCCAAAAAACCCAGAAGACCCAATGCTTGCACGCGAATTAGCTAGAATGAATTTATCCTTGAACTTCTATACTCAATGGTACTGGAAAACTAATTTGCATAATCTTTTTCATTTTTTAGGGTTAAGAAAGGATGCTCATGCACAAAAAGAAATTAGAGTTTATGCAGACCATATGGGAGAAATGGCGAGGGCAATTGCACCTAATGCATATGAAGCATTTGAGGATTACAATTTAAATGGAATGTTATTATCTTCATTGGATATAAAAGGACTTTCCAAAATTATGAAAGGTGAAGATAAAAATAAAGTTGCGGAAGAGATATTTGTTAACAAAAGAGAAAGGATTGAATTTTTAGGAAAACTCGAAAGAATATAATTAATCTTTAACTTCAATTTTTATGTTTACGCTCTTGGGAATTTGAAGGCGCATGATATTATGGAGAACTTTTTCATTAGCCGGAAGGTCTATGAGTCTTTTGTGAATTCTCATCTCAAACCTGTCAAATGTCGCAGTTCCATCGCCACATGGCGATTTTCTCGTGGTGATTTTCAATCTTTGTGTTGGTAATGTAACTGGCCCACGGATTAATATTCCAGATTTTTTAGCCAAATCACTGATAGAATTACAAATATCATTGAGCATTCCAATATCTGTGCTATTCAGCTTAACTCTTACTCTTGGCATTTTGTTTATAAAATGACAATAGCGGAAAATCTTTGATTTTCCGGCTTTGACATAATTGAATTTTGTAAGTTTGCTATTTAAAGTTTTCTCCAAGTAAAAACTTTTTATAGTCGTTTTTCTATTGATGTAAAAAGAGGGTTTAAGTTCATTCATGGCTTTAGATTCAATTTTTTTAAACATAAGTTTGATAATAATTATCGCAATGGTTGTAGCTGCAATTATGCGTATTTTAAAACAGCCGTTAATTATGGGTTATATAATTACAGGAATTATTGTTGGCCCTTATTTTTTCAATCTTTTAAGTGCAAGCGACGCCGTCGGAACTTTCTCGAAAATAGGTGTTGCATTGCTTCTTTTCACAGTCGGTTTGCATTTGAATCCTAAAGTTATTAAGGAAGTAGGAAAAGTATCTTTGATTACAGGAATTGGGCAAGTCATTTTTACATCAATAATAGGTTTTCTGATTGCATATTCTCTTGGATTTTCATTCACGGCTTCAGTATACATCGCAGTCGCTTTGACATTTAGCAGCACAATTATAATCATGAAACTTCTTTCGGACAAAGGAGACCTTGAAACAGTTTACGGAAAGATAGCAATTGGTTTTCTTATCGTCCAGGATTTAATAGCAATTTTTGCATTAATGTTAATTTCCTCACTTTCAGTTGGAGTAAGTGCATCGCCATTGATTGTAATGACTTTGTTAAAAGGAGTCCTAGCTACAATTTTTCTTTTTGGATTTAGTATTTACTTCTTACCTTCCATAATCAAAGTTGCTGCGAGAACACAAGAATTGCTTTTTCTTTTCTCTATTGCATGGTGTTTGGCTCTCGCAAGTTTGTTCAGCTATATGAATTTCTCTCTCGAAATCGGTGCTTTGTTCGCAGGTGTGGCTTTGTCGATGAGCCCATACAGCACTGAAATAAGTTCAAAACTCAAACCATTAAGGGATTTCTTCCTAATATTATTCTTCATCTTCATAGGTTCGCAAATGGTTTTCGGAGATGTGATGAATAACTCGGTTTCAATATTGATTTTCTCGCTTGTCATCCTCGTCGGGAATCCATTGATTGTCATAGCACTCATGGGATTTTTAGGCTACACAAAAAGGAGCAGTTTCATGGCCGGGATGACTGTCGCACAAATAGGAGAATTTTCAATAATAATGGTCGCATTAGGAATTACAGTTGGACATTTGAACCAGGAAATTCTATCAATTATAACAATGATTGGATTAATCACAATCGCAGGTTCAACATATATGATAAGTTACTCCAACAAAATCTATCCCATTTTCTCAAAATATCTTAATATCTTTGAAAGAAAAGATATTAAAGAAAAGAAAAAAATTAATAAAAATTACGACGCAATTTTATTTGGCTACAACAGAATCGGATTCAATATTCTAAACGTGCTGAAAAAAATAAAAAAGAATTATCTCGTAATTGATTTCAATCCAGAAACGATATCAACACTTTCAAGATTTGGAATTCCTTCATTATACGGAGATGCCGACGACACTGAGTTTCTTGATGAATTACCTTTAAGTAAAACAAAACTCATAATTTCAACAATTCCAGAAGCAGAAACAAATTTCCTTTTGATAGAAAAAACAAGACTGAAAAACAAAAATGCAATAATCATTGTAAGAGCGCATAGCATCAAAGATGCAATTGATTTTTACAAAAAAGGTGCAACTTATGTTTTAACGCCGCATTTTTTAGGTGGAGAATATTTGGCAAAAATGATTGAAAAATCAGGAGTAGACAAAGAAGACTACAAAAAAGAAAAAGAAAAACACATTGAGATGTTGAAAGAAATGAGCAGAACAGGAAAAGATCATCCCGAAGTTTCTAGGAATTAATTGGATTTTAACATTTTTTTTAAATTACTTAAATTAATGGCTTCTGCCCAATTAGTAAATGGAGGATTAGAAAGAATCATTTCTTTCTCTTTTTCACTTCCTGAATAAGTCGCAACACCCTCGCTAAGAACTTTAACATTATAACCTCTCCAACTTAATTCTTGTGAAGTGCAGAAAACACAACAATCTGCTGTTAAGCCTATAAGAATAACTGCATCTAAACTATTAGGTTTACCAACAACTTTATCTAACCATTTAGTAAAACTCTCTGAATCTTGATAAGGTATTCCTGGTTTTTTATTTGGATTACCAATATTGTTCCTTATCCAAATTGGAGAATTCATACACTTAATCCACTGTGGTTTGATTTTGACATCATCAGGAATTTCGGATTCATAGCCCAATTCTCCAGGTCTTGTTGAATCATCCCTATCTCCTGGTCGAGGTTGTCTATAATCAGAAATTATCTCAGCAATTTTAATATTTTCTTTTCTAAGATATGGAACTAGAGTATTTTTAATAAAACCAACACTTTTTCTTGATTTGTAATGATTACCACTTTGAAGACTAAATTCTTTCTGAAAATCAACCGAGATAATTCTTACTTTGTTATTTAAATTTTTTCTCATAAATTACTATAGATTATTAAATATTTATTACTTTCTACTCTTCCCCATATTCTTCTTGAACTGGCTCTTCCATCCCAAAAAATGAAAACAAAAAATCAAAGAATCTTAATATTGTTTCAAGTATAATTATGAAAACAAAATATATTAAAATCTGGCTGAAAAAATCAGGAATTTGAATTAATTGTCCGACTAATCTTTCAACGTGAAAGAAATTAGGATTTAGGAAGGATATTGCAAGAATTGTAAAAGGAAGAAGTTTCGCGAGCTCTTTTGCAAGCCCTTCTCTGTAATACGCTATCATTCTTATCGAAGATACTAAAGTAGCAGAAACAATTAGGGTTGTGCCTATTGACAAGTCCTCTGTAAACAACACAAGAAAAAAGGTAAATACTGAAAACCAGAAGAAAATTACAAACGGCAGAATAATTATGTATTCAACAAGATATAAACTACCCGCCAAAAATTTAGCCAGAGAGGGGTGTTCAACCTGATTATATTGATTAAGATTCAGGTTAATAACATTCTTAGTCGCTATGAAATTATGAAATTTCCATACCAAAACAAAGTAAACAACAACAATAAAAACTATCAAAAACAAGTTAATAAATTGCTGCAAAAAAGTAGGAAATGTCGAAAGAAATATGTTATACCCTTCTATCAGACTTTCAGTCGTCTGCGTTAATGCTTCAGTAGCCATTTTTCAAAATTAACACTACATACACCTCTTTTAAATACAGTTTTTGTTACTTTTAAAACTTTTTAGTTCAATAAATTTAAATAATATAATTCCTAAATTTTAATATGATTGACATAAAACATCTAAGAGAAAATCCAAAGCTTTACAAAGATAATAATAAAAAGAAAAACAAAGATATAAAAGTCATTGATGAAGTTCTTGAATTGGACAAAAAATGGAGAAGTCTAAAAGTCCAAGTAGATAACTTAAGGCATGAAAGAAACAGCATTTCAGAAAACATAAACAAGGCAAAAAAATCTAAAGATGACAGAAAAGCCTCTGATTTAATAAAAAAAGCCAAGGAAATCCCTGAAATACTGAAAAAAATTGAGGAAGAAGAGAAGGAGATTTTTGAGAAGCTAAACAAAGGAATTGCGAAAATTCCGACGTTAATGGAAAAAAAGGTGCCTCATGGAAAAAGTGACAAGGATAACATTGTAAGAAAAAAATCTGGAAAACCAAAATCTTTTAATTTTCCTGTAAGAAATCATGTTGAGATTATAGAAAATCTTGGCTTAGGGGATTTTGACGCTTCGGCAAAAGTTTCAGGAGCAGGGTTTTATTATCTAAAAGGAGACCTAGCACTTTTGAATCAGGCATTAATAAGGTTCATAATTGACCTGATGTCAAAAAAAAAGTACACATACATAGAACCGCCGTTAATGGTTCATAAAAAAGTTGCAGAAGCGGCTGAAGATTTTGAAGCGTTCAAAACAAAAATTTACAAAATTCAGGACGAAGATTTGTATTTGATTCCTACTTCAGAACATTCTATTTTAGGAATGCTTTCAGAAAAAATAACTCCCGAAAAAAATCTTCCTTTAAAATTTTTGGGATATAGTATGTGTTTCAGAAAAGAAATTGGGAGCCACGGTATTAATGAAAAAGGTCTCTGGAGAACACATCAGTTCAACAAAGTAGAGCAGTTTATTTTCTGCCATCCAAGAGATTCCTGGAAATACTACAATGAGTTGAAAAAAAACTCGGAAGAAATAATGAAAAAATTAAAACTCCCTTACAGAATTATAGAATCTTGCTCTGGAGATTTAGGGGATTGGAAAGCAAAAGGGGAAGATATTGAAGTCTACAGGCCGACGACAAAAGATTACGGAGAAGTAACATCTTTGAGTAATTGCGTTGATTCACAATCAAGAGGACTAAACATTAAAGGGATTTCAAAAAAAGGAGAAAAATATTTTCTTCACACACTAAACAACACGGCAATTGCAACTTCCAGAATTATGGTTGCAATTTTAGAAAATCACCAGCAAAAAGATGGAAGTGTTAAAATCCCAAGTGCCTTGCATAAGTATATGAACGGAAAAAAAGTTTTAAAAAGGTCAGGAAATAAAAAACAGAATGAATGACCAAGTTAGAGTTACCCTTATTAGAAACATAGAAGATTTAACAAAAGGCATTGTCATAAGATTAAATATACGGGATGGGTTTCAAACCAATGCAGTTTATGAAAGAGTTATAGAACCACTTAGTTTACGTCCTTGCCACTATTTTATTTTCAGAGAAGAATGTAGCAGAAAAATTTGTTTTACTCACTGTAGAATTAATGAAATAACAGTTTATGGTGGGGAGATATATTTACCAGAAAATCTCTTCATAACAACAATTGATGAAAATGGGATATTTAGTAGCTATTACAAAAAATGTGATAAATTACTTTTGTCGAAAAGATTATAAAATGACAGAAAAACTAAACCAACTAAAATTCGGTGCGGCAGGAGGATTTGTCGCAATGATTTTTACACTTATATTTGAAGTGTTTTTGTTGGTTAAATTTGTTCCTTTTTACAATTCCTTGTTGCAAAGTGTTTACGGAGTAGGAGGAATTGGAACATTTGAGATTACAATTATAATGCTTGCTTCAGCAATTGCTACATTAATTATGGGATTTGCGTTTTTCTGGCTTTTCGCTTGGGTATATAACAAACTATTGATTATTAAAGTAAAATAATCTTTACATTCCATAAATTCTTTTAAAGGATAAAATTCTGGGTTTTCATGAGAGTCAGAACAAAAAAGCTTTTTGATGGAGGAAAAATTGGAAAGCTTGAGACTTCTGGGGAAATCAGGGAGATAATAACAAAAGAGGATTTTCTCAATCCGAAAGGAATTGTGCTTGAAGTTTGTTTCCGCGGTGAAAATAGTTCTGGAATAATAGAATTAAGTCCTGAGGAAGTGAATAACATACACAAAGAAATAACTTCAAAAAAGAAAACTCTTGGAAAAATCAAAGTGCTGAAATTCAAGGAATAAAAAGTTCACTCCAAAGTCGCCTATATTTTTATGCAAACTGTTAACGTAATCTGAATCTATGTTTTTAGTGTTAACAATTTTACAGCAAAGTTTTAAATATTGAAAATTGATATTTTTACTAAATGCCTACGTGGTCTAACGGCTATGACGCTAGCCTGTCGCGCATGAGGGGAACCAAGTTTCCCCTTATACTAACCCCTCCTTTTGGAGAGAAAAATGCGCAGAACGCTGGAAACCCGGGTTCGACTCCCGGCGTGGGCGTTTCAATAAAAAATGAAAAATGAAAATGTTTTCGTTATCGCAATATTAATTTTGGTACTGCTGTTCTTATTCTGGAACTTCGGTGGAATGATGCCTTACAGGGACTATGGGATGATGGGGAGTTACTGGACATATGGTTTTGGATGGATGGGAGTATTCATGTGGCTTATATGGATTCTAGTCACTGTTACATTAACCTTGCTTATAATCTGGCTGATAAAACAAATACAGAAAAGATAATTTCTTAAAACTTATAAACTCGCCAAATTTTTTCTTTATAAGCCCCGATCGCATAATGGTATTGCACAAGATTGGAAATCTTGGCCTTTACAGGCATCCAGGTTCGATTCCTGGTCGGGGCGTTCATGTGGTAATCACGACCACGTAAATCAGTTTAAATTCAAAGGAAGATTACGCTAAAGAAACCTTGGTTTCTTAGCATTCCTGGTCGGGGCGTAATTTTATAATATGTGAGGACAAAACTTCACACAAATTTATAAATCAATTTTTCCATTTACTAAAATGAGTAAAAAAACAAAATACAGGATTTACGCAGTTATTTTCGTAGTTATTGTCGCAGGATTGATTTACTGGTTTTACATTCCAGCAAATTCCACGCCAGGAGAGTATGATTCTTTCGCTCAATGCCTTACGGATTCAGGAGCAAAAATGTATGGTGCTTATTGGTGCCCACATTGTGAAGAGCAAAAAAAACTTTTCGGAGACAGCTGGAAATATGTTAACTATGTTGAATGTTCGCTTCCAAACGCAGCTGGGCAAAACGCGGTCTGCAACAACGCAGGAATTCAGAGCTACCCAACATGGGAATTTAGCGATGGTTCTAGAGTTACAGGTGTAATGCAGATAAACGAGATAAGTCAAACAACTGGCTGTTCAATTCTAGCAGCTGAAACTATTGATTCTGATAACTAAATATTTATAAAAGTTAGAAATCTTATGATTTAATGGAAAAAGACATAGGAAAAATAAACAAGAACGACACGACAGACATTGTTGTAAGAGTTGATGACTTTGGAGGCAGAAAAGGAGTTACAGTAAGAGAATTCGTCACAAGCGAAAGATACACTGGCTTCACAAAGCAAGGAGTCAGGATTTTAGCACCTCAATTCGCGAAATTCAAAGAGATGATAAACTCTATAACGGAAGAAGACTTAAAGGAAGAACCAAAAGACGCTGTGTCAAAAGAAACAGGCAACGAAGAACTTCCAGACTACTGAAATGCCGACTGAATTTCAGGAAAGAGTTTACAGGATTCTTAGCAAAGTTCCAAAAGGAAAAGTTACAACTTATAATGCTATTGCAAAAATGTTAGGAAACAAATATTCTCAAAGAGCTGTTGGAAACGCACTGAATAAAAATTCATCTTCTAAAGTCAAATGCCACCGTGTAATAAAAAGTGATGGAGATATCAGTGGTTTTGCTTCCGGAGTAAAAAACAAGATTAAACTTTTGAAAAGAGAAGGAATTAAAACCAACAAGAACAAAGTTGATTTGAAAAAGTTTGGATTTAAGTATTGAAATCGCTCACTTCACTTCGCCCGTCGTTTTTACACCGAAAAAATTACTTCACTTTTGTTCAGATATTAATATTATTAGTTAACATGAAGAACAAAAGTTTATGTTAACAATCTACACTAATTTCGAACGAGTTTACGAGTGAGTGAATTTTAGAGGAGTGTTTAGTGTAAGTGTCTCAAACTTTTATATTCACATTCTTATTTCCAAGAATTTCCAAGTCGCTAATTTGTCCGTCGAGTCTGAATTTTTTGTTTGATATTTGAATGCTTCCTTTAAAATCATTTATTGTAACTTGTTCTTCATTCACAACAAAAGCGTTTTTTCCGTCTTCAACATTTATCAAACCAGAAGTTACATAAGAAATTTTCTTTATTGAAACCTCATTTCCCATTTCCAGCAAATCATAACTCAATGAATTTTCAAATGTTATTTTTGTTGTTTCTTTTGTTTGTGATGTAACCAAAATACCATTAATTATAACTCCGGTTGCCTTCCCTTCAATTACAGAAATTTTTTCTTCATTAAAAGCAATTTCCCCATCATATTCATTTAGAGTTATGTAATTATTTGTCACATTTCCAAGATAAAATCTCTGGTCGCCAACCTGCAAAAAAGAGCCTGAATTTCCTCTTAATTCAATTCTGTCAAAATTTCCTTCGATGCTCAACTGAGGAATTGTTAAATCTGCCTGAAACTGAATTGACTTTTCTTCTTGCGAAGAATCGCTTCCTTGTATTATATTCCCAGTAAAATCAAAATCACCATAAAATGAGGTGTAAATCACAAAAGAAAAAACTCCTAAAAAAATCACAAACACTAAAAATTTCCAGTGATGATTTGACCTGTGTCTCCCATGTTCTTTCTTGATGTACTCAATTTCCATTTTAGTTCCTCTGCGATTTCGCCCTGCGTGTTTTAGCTTCCAAAAAATCTACAAACATTGAAGGGTTATTTATTTTTTTTATTACCATAGCGCTGTCATCGGAAAATGTTCTTACACCTACATCCCCATAATTAAGCATTCTCTCCCATAAGTTCTGCCTCAAATTAGCGTCGCTGATTGCGACTAAATCAAGTCTCCTAGTTGTTCTTGAGAAGATTCCTTTTGAAGCTATAATTGAATGAGGATTTACTTCATAATATGTGTTTAATCTATGGCTTTCTGTAAAGAATATAGCAAGTATTAAAAATACACCAACAACCTTTAGGGTAAGTTCATCAATTTCCCTGCCAGAAATTTTTGCCACCGCAATAGAAATAACTAGAGCAAGAATCATAAGATAAACTATCAAATATATTTTTCTTGAATTACGAACGCTAAGTTTATCAAACCCTTTTTTCATCCTTTTTTAATAGGAATTATAATATTATAAATATTATGCTGATTAATTTTAATCAGACAATTCCAATTTTTAGTATTTCTTTCCAGCTCTTAACGTTTAAAGCTACAAGTGCTTCCTTGAAAGTCAAAATCGGCTTTGGATATTTTGCAAAATCATCTATAGCGATTCTCGGACAAGCCAACTCAATGAAGGCGTCTGTGTTGTAAAAATTCATTATTTTGTCAACTGTGATTTCTGACATTGTTATAACAATCGGCTTTTTTCCGTTTTCAATTAATTTATCGACAAGATATTTGTGAGAACCAAATTTCTGTCCAGGTTTTACTTCAACGATAATTCCAACAGTTTTGGCTTCCCGCAATTTTTCAATAGATATTGCTCTTTGTTTCAGGATTTTTTCTTTTAATTTTCCTGCATTTTTTACTTCATTATTGTAAACATCAAGAAGTATTACCGGTTTATCAACACTTAACACTGCACCCATTGAATGAAAATTATTTCCAATTATCACAAAAGCATCAACTTTTTTTTCTATTGCCTTTAAACCACTATATTCACAACCGACAATATGCCCTTCATAGGCAGCATGCCCTGATTTTTTTGACAAAATAACTTCCTTTCCATTTTTCTCATAAAATTTTTTTATGTTCTCAATATCGTGTCTGTGTTGAATTGAATAACTCAATCCCAAAACTTTGAATTCTTTTAATTCACTCAATGATTTCTTCAGTATTGGTTCAAGATTAAGAATATCTTTTACTTCAACATAAATAATTGGGAAATCAACTTCCATAAATTCTGCATGTCCAAAATGAACAATCAAATCCACATTCAATTCTTTAGCTTCATGGACAGCCACGCTACACGCTCCCCACGAAGTCTCCCCTGAAAAAATAACTTCTATTCCAAGAGACTCAATTGCATCAGAAATTTCTTCTGAATTTTGCTTTATCCCTTCTGCAAGCTGAACCAAAACTCTCTTCGGTTTTCTCTTCTTCAATTCCTCCAAAAGCCCTGGAATTTCAAAATCTAACGCCATGTAAATAACATAAAAAATCAGTATAAAAGGTTTGGGATTATTACAACAAAAGGCAATAATCTATTTAGACTACACTAAATAAATTTCTTTATGCCAAGATATGAATCCCCTTCAGGAAAAACAATTGACTCTGCGAATTTTTTCAACCACGACAATTATCAGGGAAAAATAAGAGAAGTTGCCTTGATGGGTCCTGAGAAGTCTTTTAGTAAATTAGAAGATGCTTTGAAATTTTTAATTGGAGAAGGTTACATTACTTTAAGCCCTATTATTTTAAACAGAACACATAACGGGGGCTCTGATTTAAATGAACCGGTAGAGGCAATTTTACTGTCAAGAGAAAATAATAAAGGATTAATTGTTAAAAATTATTCTATTAAAAGTAGTCCTTTTGAATTTTATAAAGAAGAACAATTTAAGTATATTCTCTAATTAAAAACTAATTTTCACGTCGCCGTTTTTTATCTTACATTGACATCCAAGCCTGTGTTTCTTGTCTCTTTCCATATCAATTTCGCTTTCTGTCAACTCGGAGAGGTTTTTTTCCCCTTCGATTATATCAATCATGCACGTTCCACAAAGTCCGTTTGTGCAGCAGAAAGGTACCCCAAGTTTCTCGCAAGCATCTCTGATTTTTTCCCCCTCCTTAACTTCAATGCTTTCTTTTGTTTTCGCCGAGATTATTTTTGGCATTCAACTCGTTATAATTTCCTCTTTATTAATGTATTCGTATGCAGAATAAGCAGCGGTGCAACCGTCAGCGACTCCGGTTATTAACTGTTTGAATGGCTTGTCTGTAACATCACCTGCCGCAAAAACTCCAGGAACATTTGTTTCTGATGTCATATGGTTTATTTTTATTTCTCCTTTTTTATTCAGTTCTACATTAAGTAGTTTTGCTAAGTCAGAGAGAATTATATGCCCTATTGCAACAAAAATCCCATCTAAAACAAGTTCATCACTTTTTTTGTAAGGCTTGTCTAAAATAGCTCTGTTCACAAGTTCATTTCCATGAATTTCTTTTATGTTTGTCTCATTTATTATCTCAATTTTTTTGTTTTTTTTGATTCTTTCCAAGTTTATCGGCTCCGGATGTATTTCCTTGCCTCGATAAATTATGTAGACTTTTTTTGCATGTTCGCTTAATAGAAGTGCATCTTTCGCCGCAGAATCACTTCCTCCAACAACAGCGACGATTTTGTTTTTGTACAAAGGCCCGTCACACAAAGCACAGTAATGAACACCACGATTCATAAATTCCTTACTCCCTTTCACGCTTTCCGGGAGTTCTTTCCATTTAGTGCCTGTCGCAAATAAAATTGTTTTTGTTTCATACTCACTTTTATTCGTCTTTACAATAAAACCTCTTTTCTGCTTTTTAATTTCAGAAACTTTTTCGTTTTTTATTTCAACCAAATCATAACTTCGTGCATGGTCTTCAAGTTTTTTCGCAAGTTCGTGTCCTGTGAGTTTTATGAAACCAGGATAATTTTCAACAATGTTTGTCGTCGTTATCACGCCTCCAACAGGCAATTCAGTGCCGTGTGTAGACCCTAAAACTAGCGTTTTCATTCCAAGCCTCGCAGCATACATCGCTGCCGCCAAACCAGTTCCTCCCGCACCAATAATCAAAAAATCGCAATTGTTTTTCATTTTAATTTATTTTTCTCCCGTTTTCATATACACTCATTTTTCTTTTTGCAAGTTCTTGAAAAAATTCTTTAGGCGAAACAATAAATTCCGGTGAATAACTTCCTGGTTCATTTATCAAGTTATTAAAAATCATTTGCGCAATTATACTTGCGGGCATTCCTGTATCAATATCAGAGCCAGTCCACTCCCAACCCTTCAATGGGGGAACAATACACTCCATCATTATGCTTCTTGCTTTTCCTTTGTACTTACCTTTTATAAAAACCCACAAATTTTCAACTTCAGTATATCCTTTTGGTATTCCTATTCTCTTCAAAACTTCTGTCAAGAAATCTGTTGGTATTATCTCTTTACCTTTAAATTTTACCGGTTTTTTGCTTGCCAGTCCAAGTTCAATTATTGCCAAAATTATTTTCATTGAATGTTCTGGAAAACCAGCATAAAAAGAGATATTTTTTATTTTCTTTTTCTCGGCGAATTTATGAAATGTGTAAGTTTCAGCATGATTTCCAACTTTAAACTCATTTTGTTCTCCAACAGAAGTATGATAACAATGAACAAGAGAATCCATCGGCTTGATTTTTTTTATTTTATGATCTTTAAGGTAAGGTGCATCTCTAGTAAATTCTTTCATCACGCTTTTTATTGAGAAAGGCACAACAAATTTTTTTATATTTGAATCCCATGCAAATCCCACCTCTATAGTGTTTATTGCATCAAATTTCTCGTTAGCATGTCTTAACATGACATTTCCAATTCCTGGTACAGAACCACAACCAGTTATATGAATCAGTTTTTCTTTCTTTAATGTTTTATCTAAGGCAAACTGGTCTCTTGTCATAGGAACATCAGAGCCAAGATCAATTGAATGAACTTTCGCTTTGATGCATACTTTCAAGCAGTTTAAATTCCAATCTCCTTCTGCACAATTCACAACAATTTTTGCTCCAGATTTTTTTATTACATTAACAGATTTGTTTATATCCCTTAGATCTATAAATTCAAAATTTGTTTTTTTTCTGTATTTATTTAAAATTTGTTCGACTTGGCTTCTGTCTCTGCCACACATTAAAACAGTATGGCCACTTTTAATTAAATCCACAGTTGCTATTTTGCCCTGTTTTCCTGTAGCACCTACAACGCAAAAATCATATTTTTTCATCTTCTATTTTAAAATGGTCCTTGGAGGAATCGGACCTCCGCTTCCTCGGTGTAAACGAGGTGTTCTACCATTAGACTAAAGGACCTTATTCAGTTAAAATAATATTTAATTAAAAGGTTTTCCCTTTCAAAACCTTTATAAGTAAATAATTCATTTTCTTGGCATGACTGAAAACGATGAAATTCCAGAGATGAGTCTAGGCAACAAATATTCTGCTAAACCCCAGGTCCAAGATTTGAGCGCTGCACAAAAGGAAGTAGCGAAAACAAAAAAAGAATTTGATAAATTCAAAAGCCAGTCACTTAAGAAATTTCCATTCATTGAAGCAATAGGAATTCTTCCAGCTCAATTAACAAAAACTTTTATCGACGAGGAAGAGGCTCCGAAAGAAACTGAAAAGCTTGTTCATGTTTACATTATTGTTCCAGAAGAAAAACTGAAGGAAATCCCAAAAATAAAACAAGAGTTAGTCAAAAGTTTAGAATCAATAAAACAGAAAGCTTGGCTTCACGTGAAAACTCCAGTTGATATTTGGGAAATGGCTTTAGACAGTAAATTTGAATTAGTAAACGCAATTGCAATGGCTTTTCCTTTGCATGACAAGGGAATTCTCGGAGCTTTAAGAGTTGCCGAGATTCACAAATCTTTGGTTTTACAAAAATTCGAGAAGTATGTTGTGAGTTATGTTTTAGGAGGAAGCTTAGTCAGAGGAGAAAACATAAGCACTTCTGATGTTGATGTTTTTATAATAATCAACGACACTGACGTAAAAAGAATGTCGCGTCTTGAATTAAAAGAAAGATTGAGGGGAATAATCTACCAATATGTTGCAGAAGCAACTGCACTCGCAGGAACAAAAAGCAAATTATCACCGCAGGTTTATCTTTTGACAGATTTCTGGGAAAGTGTGAAAGATGCGCATCCAATCATGTTTACTTTCATTCGTGATGGTGTTCCAATTTACGACAAAGGAACATTCATGCCTTGGAAAGTTCTTTTAAAAATGGGAAAATTAAAGCCTTCACCTGAAGCGATTGATATGTTTATGAGAACAGCTGAGAAAACAAAAGAAGCTGCAGACAGAAGATTAATCGACGCGATGATAGATATTTACTACGGCGTTTTAACTCCAAGCCAGGCTCTTATAATGTTGTATGGATTGCCCCCCCCAACACCAAAAGAAACTGCACAACAATTCAAAGAAATTTTCGTTGACAAAGAAAAAATGCTAAAGAAAACAGACATTGCAATCCTTGAAAAAGCTGTGAAAGAATTCAAGACCTACGAGCACGATTTGAAATACAAAATACACGGAAAAGAAATAGATTCGATGATAAAATCTTCAGAGGAATATTTAAAAATTCTTAAAGATTTAAGGGAACAAATAGAAAAACGCACCCAGGAAAAAACAATAGAACAAGTTTACAGCGACATCTTCAGCATACTTCACATAATTATTGGAAAAGGAACAGAGCAAAAAACAGTGAGAGAATTTGAAGAAAAACTCATAAAAACTGGGAAACTTCCCCATCAATCACTGAGATTTTTGAATTATTTAGTTAGTGAAAAAAAGAAATTCAAAAAAGGAAAATCAACTGCACACAATATAAACGAAGCAAGAAAAAACGCGGCGATTCTGATTAATGATTTGATTGAATACTCACAGAGAAAGGATTTAATGGCTCTCGAAAAAACAAGAATGCGCCTGAGATATTTAAGTGATGGAAAAGAAAAATTCACCGAGCTTATTGTCTCAAAAGGAAAGGCTTTTTTGATAAACGGCAATGTAATAAAAAAAATAACTGACAAAATCGAACCTTCAAACGCCAAGGAACTTTCAGAAGCTGTTGAAAAGCAAAAAGCAGAAAAAGGCGTGAAAGTAAATCAAAAGATTTTCGAACTTTTGAAAAAAGAACTCGGCGATTATGAGGTTGTGTTGTAATACTAAACTCTCAAACAGAACTTTTAAAAACTAATTTTCTCAATTATTCTAATGAAAGTAAATAAATTCCGCGATTTCGTTAGAGGTAATTGGAAATCGCTGTTCAGTGTTTTGAGGAAAATCGAAAAAAACCAAGAGGTTGTTTTCAAATGAAAGGAAAAGTTATTCAATTCCGCAGAGGAAGAAAAACAATTCACGAAAGGCATTTCATTATAGAAGCCCTTGGAGTTACTTCAAAAGAATCTGCAACAAAACTAATTGGAAAAGAAGTCTCATGGGTTTCGCCGGGAAAAAACAAAAAAATAATCAAAGGGAAAGTTTCTGGAACTCACGGAAATAAAGGCCTAGTCCGTGTGATTTTTGAAAAGGGCTTGCCCGGGCAGGCAATAACAACAAATGTGGAGGTAAAAGATTAAAAACATCCAAGCGTGGCCGTTTTAATGGAGATAAAATGACAAACAATATAGAATATTTTACTGGAAAATGTGAATATTCCTCAGGAAGAAATTGCCCTGATATAAACGTGTTAACTAAAAAAAGAAGCACAGGAATTATAGACCCAGATTTAGAAGACCAATATAATGAATTATGCACTATCGGCGGCAGATGTTTATTAAGAAGAGATTTATCAGTTTCAGGAGGAGAAAATGGGGCTTAGAAAAGCTTCGTCTTACTCAAAGAGAAAAGTTGTTCCCTACACTCGTGTAAGTAAAAAGAAAGGGAAGTCATTCATAAAGACGGTTCCGCCGCAGAAGATTGTTAAGTTCACGATGGGAAATGAAAGTCTTTACAACAATGGAAAATTGCCAATTCAATTAACAGTTATCTCAACTGAAAACGCCCAAATAAGACACAACGCACTTGAAGCTTGCAGACAGTACATAAATAAAAAACTTGAAACAGATTTCGCAGGACAATATTTGTTTAAAGTCCTCGCAGTTCCCCATCACATTCAGCGTGAAAACAAAATGCTTACTGGAGCAGGAGCAGATAGAATGCAGACAGGAATGCAGCTTTCCTTCGGGAAAACATCTGGAAAAGCAGCGATTGTCAAACCTGGAACAAGAGTTTTTTTCTTCGCTCTTCCAAACCAAAAAGCAGAAAGATTAATTAGAGACACTTTGAGAAGAGTTTTTCCAAAGCTTCCGTGCAGAATGAGGGTTCTCTCAAAAACAGAAGTTGTTTTAAAACACTGATTTTACGACGATGATTGCGCTTGCTAACGCTCGCTAAATTAGTGTTGTTTCAAATCCCTACTTTGCAAACAATGGTTTTGGGATGGATTTTGTCACCTTTTTAAAAGAACAACAAAACCACAATATTTATAAACCTCAAAATTCTGTGGAAATCATGGAAACAAGAGTCATAAGACCTGAATTAAAAAGACTTGTTGGAAACGAGTCTGAACTTTACCCAATTAGTGAAACTCCGACTGTAGAAATAAATTCAGCAGAAGGAGCAATAAGAGAAACAAATTTTATAAAAAGTGAATATTCCCATAAAAGAGTTAATCACATAACATATTCTAACCCTGAATTTAATTGTGATTGTGACATAACTGACAAAAATATTGAAATAATTGCTAGAGGAATTATTTGGGATGCAAATATGGGGAGATTACCAATAAATTATCAGTTGGGGCTATATGAAAGGAAAAAATATCAATTAGGACCATCAAAAGGAATTTCTAAAAAATTTCAAGGAGTTTCAGAGTAAAATGGGTAAAATAAAAAAAGGACTTTTAGGATTGTTAGGAGTAGCAACATTAGTGGGAACTTTTGGCGGAAATAACAAGGATGTCAGCGTGCCCCCAATATTCAATGAAAAAGTAGGGACATGGGGTGGAATAAATATTACAACAAACGGCACTGAATTCGCTGAAGGTTCAAGATTTTACGGAATTTCTATAAGTTCTTATCACAGACCAGTTGATAACAACAGAAATTATTTTTACGGGCTACAAGTCGGTTTGCATAACAGCACAAGTAATTTAGTCGGCGGACAAATCGGATTTACAAATTACAGCAATGACCCTTTCAACTACAATGTGCCTATAAATGGAAATAGCCAAACAGGATTCCAATTAGGAGGAAACAACGTCGCAGAAAATTTAACAGGAGTTCAAGGCGGGGGAGTTAATATAAATCAAGAAGGAGCAAGTTTTATTCTAAATTATGCAAATTTAAATTTGGGAGTTATTGAATAAAATGGCTGAAGCAAATCAAAAACAAGGCGGACTTGAAAAAATGGCTATGTACGAGCCAGCAGTTCTAGCAGCAAGATTATCAAAATCAGATCCGGCATATGTTGGTTCTGCCCTGGAAATACAAGGTGAAAGATTGACATTAGATGATGCAACTAGAAAATTATTGAGAGAAGGAGTTTATAACAATCAAGCAGGAATAAAAAAAGCAATTGAAGTTTATTCAGATGCTTATTCTCAGGCACGCGATTCTTTGACTGTTGACCAATTGACAGGACATTATAGTGGAGGAATGGATTTATTAAGTGATCAAGACAAAAAAACATTGAACACAGAACTCGGTAAATTCAAAAATGAAACATATGGAAATATTGAGAAACAAATGCAGAAGGCAGGTTATGTTTCGCAAGGAGCTCAAGAAGGATTGTTAGATGGTACGCCAGAAGAAATACAAAAAAAAGTAGAAAGCGCAAGAGCAACATTGGAAAAATACCAAAACTTAATTGTGATGCTCAGAACATTGGAATCATTCAAACTCGAAACATTGAGGCCTGAAACTGTTAAAAGAAGCACAAAAACTAATCTTGAAGGACTTGCTAAACATCTCAGAGGAGAAAACTAAAATGACAAATCAAAACTTAGAAAATAAAGTCAAAACATCAAAAAAATCCAGTCATGAAAGTGAAGTTGGATTGACTGGAATGTACGAACCTCGTCCTGCTTCGCCAAAAGAATTAATGATGGGTGCAGGAGTAATATTAGCAGCAAGCACTACAATTTATGCTTCATATAAATTGTTTGATTATTTTTTTAATTAAAATGACAAAAAATTTAGAAAAAGACTTTATCAAACTTCCATCAGGAATTTATGTAGCAAAGCAAATAACCCTTCTTGATAAAGATTGGTTTGATTCTCATAAACTTCTTCAAGAACAAGGAAACAGGATGTTAACACCTATAGAGTTTGTTGAATTTCTTAATCATACAAAAGATAACTTCCCTAAAATTTACAGAGAAATCACAGAAGTAAGAAACCCATGGAGAGCTGAACATCTTGATGCTTATTTTGAAAAAAGAAAAGACGGATTATACATTTTGACAGGAAACAGGACAAAAGAAGAAAAATTAGATGAAGACACATTAGTGAAAGATAGAATTCCTGGAATTTCTTTAGATGATTATTTAAGCAGGGCACATACAAGCCAAGGACTTCCAAGAAGTGATGTTAAAAAAGGAAATTTATATTTCTGGCATCCAAGAAATGGTTCAGGTGCCTGGTTCTTCGCTGACGACGGCAGGGCGAGTCTGAATTGCTACGGGGGTCCTCAGCTCAGGAATTTCGACGTCGGGGTACGCGCTGTTGCACAGGAAAAGTAAGGTTTAGCTCGCTGGCAAAAAAGTTGAACAAAATAGCAAAAAATTTTTAATGATTTAGTGTATAAAGTTAGTTTTATGTGTTAACTGATTACATCAATAACGAAAAGAACGAAATGGGGTGAAGCAATTTTCTACCTTTTCTAACTAATCAAATCATCGACGATTTTTGTCATCACGCTTAAAAATTCTTCAGCTCTATCTTGCCAATCATCTATTTCAACACCTTTCAAATCTTTTTTTTCTCCGTGTGCGATTTTTTTGTGAAGAAGCAACAAATCTCTATACCATATAACATATTTTATATTGAGTTTTCCAGCGTCGACAAAAACTTCTTTTAAGGTTATAGGAAGGTGTTCCGGCGAAGGCGGAGAAACTTTCGCAGCAATCAAAGCTGCATGAGCAGAGTCAACCATGCTCCAAAACAAACCTTCAATTGAATTCAACTCAGAGATTTTGCTTCTGGAAATATGCTGCGGCGCTCTTTGAAGAAGAGAATAAATTGCCTCGGGAGTTGCTTTTATTCTTCCTGTAAAAAGTAAATATTTCAACGGCTCAAAAAATCCCCCAAAATCAATCAATGGAACTCCGTCACGAATTATATTTATCACAANAGGGTCTCCCCTAAGCAAATCATCCCACCAAGTAGTTAATTTTATTGTGTTAACATGAAGATTCTTTTTGTATGGATTGTTCCTAACAATTTTCTCAAGCTCTTCCCTATACCATGCAATTAACTCTGCATCCCATTTTATCGAAGCATCATCTATCAAAATCATAATATCAATATCAGAGCCGGAAGTTGCTGATTTCTTCGTTGCAGAGCCAAAAAGCAAAATTGATTTAACAAGTTTGTTGAAATTCTGGTAAACTTTTGTCGCGAAATCCATCGCGATATCTTCGTCAGTTTTCAAATCAAACGTAACCGGCTTTTGTCCTTTCCTGACAAATTTTTTCTTCGTGGAAACTTTTTTTGGCTCTATGATTTTTATCTTTTCTTTTTCTTTAGGGCTTTTCTTAGAATTGCCTTTTACTTTTTTTATCAAGTCCTTCTTTATCTTTAATTTTTTAGAATTACCAGTCGGAATGTCCTTGTCAAGTCGCGAAAGGTCTCTCTTCAACTCCTCAATAAAATTTTCTTCCTTAAATTTCTTAGCCATAAATCACCAATTTTAAACTATATATTCTAATATATATTTTAGTTTTTAAACATTATTAAAGTTTCGCATGACAAATTGTCCTCGCTATGCTCATCTATTGATGTAAATTGTTAATCTGCTGATATAATTTTTGTTATGATTAGATTATTGTGACGAGCTAGAAGTTATCAATAAAAGATTTTAGTTTTTGTATTAGTATATAAATCAAATAAATGAGCGACTTTGGAGCGAGTGTTTTTTAAGGAGGGGGTTAGTATGAGCGACTTTAGAGCAAAGCAATTTTATTCCATCGGCGTGCCACTGAATCTTCCACGTCCAGTTGCTTGGTGTTGTCCACCAAGTCCCATAGGCAGATTTGAAAAACTCGTTCCAAATGTTTCATAATTTATTTGCGGAAGCCACTGTCCTTCTAATCCTCCAAGATAACCCTGTTGCAATCCTATCGCTTGATTCCAGTAAGGAGCCATCCCCATAGAGTATATGGGCGAGCCAGTTGCTTCAAGAGTAACTGCATACGGCGACGATTGCATGTGCTGCCACCAATGCGCCGCCTCAACAATTTTCTTAGCTTTCTCACCTTTTTCCCCAAGTTTTTCCATGACTTCTTTCAAATCAACATTTCCCATTCCCATCGGAAGTTCAATATTATCCATTCCAAAATTATCAGACAAGTGAATGTGTTTTACAAGCGGTGCAATTTTTTCAGCTTCCTTGATAATATCTTCCCCACTGAAACCGAATTTCCTTAATTGATTTATATGTCCTACATCCCACGTAACACCAATCATTTTCTCAGCTTCTAATTTTGCTTCACTCTCAGATAATCCTGCGCCACCTTCCCTCTTTGGTTTTGTTGCAATTTCTACAAATTTTTTTCTCGCGCCTTGAACAACATTTTTCAAATCTTCACCTCGCGATAATCCAAAACCAGCAGGAGGATTTTCAATATTTACTATTGGTGCTTTTTTGCTTCCTCCAAATCTCTTCCATGAATCAAAAGCAACATTACCAAAAGTCTGTGTTGTTTTATCCAAAGCATATTCTTCAGCAGGCAGAAAAATTTTGGGTGATTCCATGCTACTCAATCTTTGAGTCAACATAAATATGGCATCAGATTCTACCTTTGGATTATTTTTTCCATCAACTAATATTTTAGTGTATTCATTCGCCAATTTTTTCAATTCTTCTTTTTTTTCAGGAGGAGAATATTTCACAGCGTCGTCAAAAAGAGCATTCACCTTTCTTTGAGATTCATTCAAATAAGCATTTGCGGTATAAATTTTTCGAATTTCTTCATACTCCTTTGGTTCAATATTCGGGTTTGGGACTTTATCCGGATTATACTCATGCTCTTTCCATTGAAGGTATCTTCCAATAAAAATTGGGTGAATTTCTTCGAGAAGTTTGTTTGCATGTTGCCTATTAAATTCAACTTGGTCCAAATCATTGCTCCATTTTGTATCGTTCATTATTTTAATTGTTTCTCCAGGAGTGTAAATTACTGGTTTTCCGACAGGAACTACTTCTCCACTTCTTTCCCCTTTAACAGGAACAGGATGAGGATAATATTTTTCTTCTTCTCTCGCCATACTTAACTGCCCTGTTTCCTGATTCACAACAGGCATTGCAAGAATTTTTTCGCCCTTTTTAGTTTTGCTCCACATCGCTCCCGGCAGTGAGTTCGCAGTGTGAAAAGTCACAGAAATATTTCCGTCTTTATTCAACTGCTGCGACCTTTCTATTGAATTAATTAATTTTCTCTCGATAATTTCTCTTTGAGCATCATCAAAAACCCCTTGCTGGGTTATTCCAGAAGCATCAACAATAGGTCCATGAACAGTAATATCAACACCTGTTAATTTGCTCAACCTATTTACTTCTTCCAGTTGCTGTTTTGATATCGTGTCTAAAGGAGTCCCCAAATCAATCATTGAAAGCTCAATTACTTTTTGTCCTGTCGAAAGTTTATCTGAAACATCTTTCAAAATATTTGCTGTCCTAGGGTCTGACGAAACTCCAATCGTCGACGTGTCTTTAACTCTGTAACCTGTAAACAAACTGCTATACTCAGGATTAAGACTTGAATATCCACCTTGATAAATATCTGAAATTTTATAATCACCCATTTTATTTTTATTATGTTGATTATGTTTATTAATCTTTTTACGTTTTATAATCTCCTCTTGTCAGATATTTTTTTGAGCTGTCTTTTGCGTCGCGTGGCTCAACTTCTACCTGCCTTTCTATAGGTTCGTGAGTATGTCTATTATCTTGTATTCTTTCTCCAGTATCTCTAACAAGCCTCTGACTTTCCCTGAATTTTTCTTCATTTCGAAACATCTCGGAGTAATTTTGCGAAGGAGTCATATAGTCAACCCTTCTTTCTCCCCTTTCATCACCTCTTTGGATGTTTTCATTTGGAGAGTATTCCAAACGCCTTGAATCATCATAATTTATATTTTCTCTTTTTCCTTCTCGCTGTTCTCGTCCTAAACTTCTTGCAACACCTCTGCTACTCAACATAATAGTTTCAGCTTCATTTACTTTTTCCAAAACAGGTGCTTTGATTTTTTTCAGCGTTTCAGCAATTTTGAGCTCATCTCTTTCATCAACAGTTTCAAAAATTTCCTCTTCAAGCCCTTTTTCTTCTTTGACATTTTCTTTTAATTCTTTTATTACTTTTTTCTTCAGCTCTTTTTCAATTATTTTCCTAACTTTTTTTGAAATCTTTTTTACTCTTTTTACCATAATCATCAAAGACTAAAGAAGTATATAAATTTCTCGAATATTAAGTATAACTTACCATTCCATGCGCTTGCTTGTAAACATCAAATATTGTAAATGCAGTTTCTTTAGCTTTGTTAGTTGCAATTTTCCTGAGATGGTTTTTTTCAATCCAATCATCTGGCCTTATTTTCTTTACTTCTTCTTTTTTTTCGTCTGGCTTTGACTTCTCCGAACTTGTTGATGATTCTGATTTGCCATATCCTCCAATCAAAGCAACAAACGGATTTGAAAAATCAGTCGACTTCATTGAACTCAACGAATCTTTTTTTTCTTCTTCAGTCTTTTCTTCTAAAAAGTAATCTATGTCTTTCTGCAATTGTTCAAGACTGCCCGTCGTAATGCCTTCAACAAGCTTCATAGCATCGCTGATATCCGACTTTTCCATTTCTTTATTAATTGCATCTAATTCATCCTTATTCAACGCGTAGGCATTGAAAATAATCTCTGTTTTTCCTCCGAAAACATATTGCTGTCCAGCTTTTTGCGGGATTCCTCGAAATGAAAAATTAACTAAAATACAAACAAAATAATCTCGCGCAAGTTTTAATTTTTTGAAATCCCGTGGTAAATCTCCACTTAAAATTAAATCTTCAGGTTTTAGTTTTGATTTCCCCATTACTGTAAGTTCAAGAATTATGGTATTAAAAGTTTTTACAAAATCTGGTTTTCTTCCTACATCTTTCATCTCTAGCTCCTGTGCAGCTTTCAAATAAGGTTTTGCCCAGCGTGAATAAATCTTCAAGCTGTTCACTTGGCTTTTTAAATAGTTTTTTTCAAGCTCGTATCTTTTCCTTAATTCTCCTTCAGATTCTTTCAGCCATGAATTAAATTCTATTACTCTCGATTTTACAATTCTCTTAACCCTATCATTCAAATCAATTTCATTTCCTTTCGAGTCTTTTAAAGATTCATCTTTTACAATAAGAAATGCATCGATTAGTGTTTGATAGCCTGCTTGTCCAAGAGCCATGGCTTTAATACTTGAATTCCCTTTTTGTATATCAACGCGGTCCATCCAAATTTGTTTCAGTGAAAGCAACGCTGCTTCTGATGTTGACTTATCTTTTGATTTGAAATCATCATAAGACTTCAGCCTGATTTTGAATTCCCTTAAATCATAAATAATATTTAAAATGCTCCTCATCACATTATTCACATCGCCTAAAATTTTCGTTGCATTTTGCTGCATTATCGTCGCCCTTTGCCCAAGCTCAGCAAAGTGCGCACTTCCAGGAGTGGAAGAGAAATTGTCAACAATCTTTTCAGTTTCAAGTCCGAAATCGTTTGACATCATATCAATTGTAAAAAAATAAACAGGCTCAAGCGTCTCTGTTGTGGAATCATAAACTATTTTGTGTTCTGCAAGATTTTTCGGTTTTACTTCTTCAACTGGAATTTTATCAGCAGTTTTGTATTTCTTCAATAAATCTTTTCCATTTTCAGCATAAAGCTCCAGATTGATTTTCCCGATAATCTGCTGTATTGTAGCTACCATCTATAAAACAAAGAATTGTTATTTATAAAATCTTTTGGTTTTATTCATAAAAATCATTCGATGTTAATAGTTATTACCTGTGCTAAGATTTCCTTTTCGTCACCCAGTTCACTTTGAGTGTTAATGGTTAGCGCTTGTCCAATATTTAAATCACTAAATGAAGCGGAGACGACTGTTAGGACAGTTTGTTCGTCAAGTGAAGCAAGCTCCTGTTTTTGAAAAATAGTGTTTTCGTCGATTAAAACAGTTATTTCTCCCGGCACAAAAACGCTTGTATCAGAATTGCTTGGAGCAGCTATTAAAGTCGCTTGCAATCTAATACTATCTGTGTTTTTTTCCAGCAAAGTTCCTGCAATTAAGAAGTCACTTTCCCGGTCGTCAAAATTCCCGGGGGTAGTTGTTACTCCGTTATCAAAAAATAACATTCCAATTAAAAACGCACCAACAATAAATACCCCTATTAAGATAATTATATATAATTTTTTCATTTTCCCTTCATTAATTAATAATATTTAATTTACTTTAAATATTTAAATATTATAGTCAAATAACACCATTAAAACATACATAAGCACATACAGCTCCTGCTTCTGATACCTCTGTCCACATAACTCCATAAGTTGGGTCATATCTGCAGTCAGCATAAGCAGCATCCCCTTGGTATCTAAAATAGTTTAATGTAGTTATGCAAGGAGTATTTGGGTCTGCAATGTATGCGTAATTAGAGTTCTTACAGTTATTTTGTTGCGCGCCTGAACATGCAATATAAATTCCTTCCCCATAGCTTACAATACCTGATTCAACATTTTCGGCAGGAATTTCTCCTGTTATACTAGTTGCAGGAATATTTCCTATCAACGAACCTGAGAATTTTATATTTCCAACAACATCTAAAACTTCAGTTGGGTTTGTCGTCTTGATTCCAACTTTTCCATTAACAATATTTATGACTCCTGCTAAATCTAAAATAGTGAACTCATCTCCAAGACGTATTATGTCTCCATCAATATTTACAATACTGTCTTCACCACCTATATTTACAGTATCCCCGAGAATATTGTTGATAATTGTGTTTTCATCGCCATTATTAATTGTATCGCCATAAATGTTAGTGATTTCTGTGTTTTCATCTCCGAGGTTAATTGTTTCTCCTGTTGAATTTGATGAAGAAATATTAATTACAGTGTAAGTATCACCTAGAATTATTGTGTCACCTTCAATAACTCCACCACCTCCTGCAGGTGTACAACCCCATGAGCTTCCTGTCCATTGAGGAACCTGGTTAGTGCCACAATTAGTTGGCGGAGCTAATTCTGAAAATGAATGTCCAAAGCTACTCGGCGTTGAAGTACCATATGCAAAAATTATAGCACTCACTAAAACTAAAATAAAAATCGACAGAAAACTATACATAGCTCTATTGCTAAAATTAGATTGGATTTTCATCTCTTTTCCAAACCACCTTTTCATGTATTATTTAATAAAAAAGAGTTTTTAAATATTATTGAAATAAAGGTCTTGCTTGATAACTCCCCTGACGCCGATGGCAAGGGCAAGCAACTTCACGAGGACAATTTTAAGTGAATATATTTATTTTAATTTTGCAGGGGTGTTTTGACTTTGGCAATTTTATTATTTGGATTTTTATTTAGTAACGTTTAGGGTGGGTGGGTAAAGTTCAGTGATTGGGGAGAGTTTTATATCAATTGCAACAAAATTGCGAAATTCTTAAATATACATTTTTACTTAACTAATTATGGGGTTTTTTGATTTCGGCAGAAAAGAAAAAGTTGTCGACTGGTCTAAAAAATATAATCCTGAAAAAGAAAATCTACACGAAGAAAACACTTCTACGGAAAAAGAAGAAAATATGGTTGACATCCCTGGTAGTGAAGATAAAAGAAAAAAATTCGCTAAGAGAATAACAGACATGACTGAAAAACTCGAGGAACTCTCAAATCAGATTTACCATTTACAACAGAGAATTGAATTGATTGAAAGAAAACTTAACATCGGCACCAAATTCGAATAATTTATTAATATTGGTTTCTTTTTTGAGGTATGAACCCAAAAAACCTCGAAAAACTCACAAGAGCTTACGCACTGAAAAATGCACTCGCTTACAACGGAAAGGCGAATCAAGGTTCAGTAATTTCGTCTTTATTTCATGAAGGATTAAAAAAAGAAGAATTAAAAAATCACATAAAAACAATTTCAAAGATTGTATCCGAAGTTAACTCTCTCTCAATTCAACAACAAAAAGAAGAGTTTGAAAAATCAGAAAAAATCGTGAGCGAAAGAAAGGGCCGAGAAGGACTCAGTGATTTGCCAAATGTTCCCAAAAGTGGAATTGTTATGAGATTCGCTCCGTCTGCATCAGGACCATTACATGTAGGTCATGCAATAGCAGTTAGCTTGTCTTATTTGTATGTAAAAAAATACGGCGGAAAACTTTACATAAGAATAGAGGACACGAATCCCGACAACATTTATCCCAAAGCATACAAAATGATCTCAGATGATTCCAAATGGCTCTGTGACAAAAAGTCAAAAATCATGATTCAATCAGATAGAATGAAAATTTATTACAAATATGCAGAAAACTTGATAAAAAAGAAAGCGACTTACATCTGCACTTGCTCTCCGGAAGAATTTGAAAAATATGTTGAAGCAATGAAAAACTGTCCGTGCAGAAACTTAAGCGTTAAGGAAAATCTTGAAAAATGGAAAAAAATGCTGGACAAATCTAAAAACGGATTCAAGCAAGGCGACGCTGTGTTAAGATTCAAATCTGATATGCGACATCCTAATCCTGCAATGAGGGATTTTCCCCTTGCGAGAATAAATTTAACAAAACACCCAAAACAAAAAAATAAATTCAAAGTCTGGCCTTTGATGAATTTAGCTGTCATAGTTGATGATATTGAAACAAAAGTTACACATACAATAAGGGGAAAGGACCACGTTGACAACGCGAAAAAACAAGAGATGATTTACAAAGTTCTCGGGAAAAAATCTCCTTGGAATGCATTTATTGGTAGATTAAAATTCAAAGACATGGAACTTTCCACAACAAAAATGAGGAGAGATATAGAGTCGGGAATTTATTCAGGTTGGGACGACCCAAAATTACCGACGCTGATTTCGCTTAAAAAACAAAAATACAGGCCTTCTGCATTTTGGAAATTCGCGGAACGTATTGGGTTGTCTGAAGTTGACAAAGTAATTGACAAAAAAGAATTTTTCACACTCCTTAATTCTTTCAATAAATAATAGTAATATTTTTAAACCTATTTTGCATTCATACAGCATGAAAAGAGGCTCACAAGTTAATTCTTTCTTACCAAATATCAGCGAGAAAAAAGGATTATCAGGAATAGTTGTCACACTTATATTGATAGTTATTGTAATGAGTGCAACGCTTCTAATTTGGTTTGTTGTAAGAGATATACTTGGAGAAGGAACAGAAAATATTAACGTCGGAGCAAAATGCCTTGATGTTAACATTGAAGTAGCTCAACTCACTTGCACAGGAGTAAGCAGTGATGTATGCACAGTTTCATTGACAAGAAATGCTGGCGGAGACAATATTGGAGGAGTAAAAGTTGTGTTCTCAAATGAAACTGCAACAAAGACATATGTACATGATGCTCCTGGAAACATTGCTCCTTTGGAAACAAAGACTGTAAGTGCAATAGCTACAGGAATTAAGAATGCAGATAAAGCAGAACCTGTTGTTTACTTCCTAGATGCGTCCGGTAATGAGCAGCTTTGTTCGGCTCTTCTTTAATTTTTTATTTTTACAGTTCACGCTCGCTCCAACTTAAAGTGCTCGCCTTAATCGTCCACTATCGCTCAAGATTTTCTTTGGTTTTTTATGTTAAAGATTAAGATAATATTTGAGCGAAACAGAAGAAACGAAACAATTTCCAAACAACCAAGTTGGTCTATAAAAAGGTTTAAAAACAACTTTTCTTATTGTATTTTATGAAAGCTAAAACTTGGAGTTTAGTTCATCACTGAAAACAATTTTTCTAGCTGTGCTTTCATCAATTCAGATTCTTACGAGAACTTTTTTATAGTATTCTTAACTAAATTAAATAATGGCGGTTGTAGTTCAGTGGCTAGAACATGCGGTTGTGGTGAGTGATGGTCGAAAAAGGCAAATTTGATTTGTCAATTCCGAGAGAGCTCGCGAATTCCGTAAGACGGGAGTTCGATTCTCCCCTTCCGCCCTCGAAATGAAATGGAGAGGGAGGTTTGCCCAACTTGTTGGAGCTTCCGCCCTTTTGTGAGGCAAAAGGTGGTTTACAAAATTCGCGAGAATTTTAGTTTCCGCCCTTTTTAAAAAATGAAAAACGAAAAAGTAAAAGGCTTCAGCGATTACACGGGCGATGAAGCAGAAAAAAGAACAGAAATAAAAAAAATCCTAGTTGAAACTTTTGAGAAATATGGCTTCGAACCGGCTGAAACACCAATAATTGAGTACGAAGAATTTGTCAAAGGTGAAAATGAAAGGGATGAAGCTGTTTCTGATATTTTCAAGTTAAGCGACAAGGGAAAAAGAAAACTCGCTTTGAGATACGAATTCACATTTCAGTTAAAGAGAATTGCAAAAAACAAAAAGCTCCCTTACCGAAGATACCAAATCGGTTCTGTATTCAGAGACGAACCTGTTTCAGAAAACAGATTCAGAGAATTTACTCAGTGTGACGCAGATATTATAGGTTCAACAATAAAAGACGAAGGAGAAATTTTAGCCATGGCTTCTGAAATTATGAAAAAACTAGGGATAAAAAATAAAATTAATGTAAATAACAGAAGATTATTAAATGAAATACTAAATAAGGAAAACATAAAAGATGTAAATGAAGTATTAAGAGAAATAGACAAGCTTGACAAATTGCCGGAAAAAGAGATTAAGGAAAATTTGAAGAAATATAATGCTGAGAAAATTTTAGACATAATAAAAAAACCAGAATCTTTTTTCAAGAGATATAAATCATATTCAGAAATATTGGAGCTGAAAAAATCATGTAAAAGTTATGGTGTTGATGTTAAATTCCGACCGAGTTTGGTTAGGGGACTGAGTTATTACAATGGAAGTGTTTTTGAAACTCAAGCAATAGCAGGAGGAAGTTATTTGATTAACAATATTCAATCTACAGGAATTTCTTTCGGTGTTGAAAGATTGTGTATGCTTGCAAAAATCAAAACAAAAAAAGAGAAAATTCTTGTTGTTTCTCTAAGTAAAAACGCTGAAGCGATAAAACTCGCGCAGGAACTCAGGAACTCGGAAAATTCAGTTACTATTTATTATGGTAAGCCTTCGAAAGCGCTTGAGTACGCAAACTCGTACAAAATTCAAAAAGCAGTTTTCGTCGGTAAAAAAGAAGTTAAATTAAAAACTTTCAAAGTCAAAGATTTGAAAACTGGTAAGGAATCTATTCTAAAGATTTAAAAACAACCCTTTGATATTTTTTTCATGTCTTTTTACAACGAATTTGAATATGAAGATAGAATATACAAGTATTGTTATGCTGATTTTGACCCCAAATTGAAGGGAAATATAGTTGATATGATCATGCTTAATATTGTAGACATGAATCATTGTGAAGAAAATGAAAGAGATATTGTAGAAGAAAATTTTGAGGCAAGATTTAAATATGTAGGATACAAAAATCTTGGAACAATCCATGGAGAATGTTTTAATGTAGACGTTGAATCTGAGAAAGGAAAATCAAGATTATCTATAATTATTATGGAAAGAATCCCAAAAAATAAACTTAACTAAATCCTGCAAAAATCCTCAATAATTTCCTTGTTTCTGACTTCAGGATGAAACAGCGTTGCGTAAATAGGTTTTGTTTTGTGTTTCCATACTTCTGGCAAAACTCTAAATTGGTTTAGATGATAAACTTGTTTTTTTCCTTTAACTCCCAAAAATTCTTTTTCAATATTTATTTCCTTTAATCCTATTTCTTTTTTTCTTCTTATTTTTCCTCCAAAAATTAAACCAATAACATGCGAACCACCGCAAATTCCAAGAACCGGTTTTTTGCAATTTTTTATCCAGCTGAATTTTTCAATATTTTCCAAAAAATCGTTGTCTTTCAGTGAAGTTCCGCAAATTATAAATTTGTCTGCTTTAGTTGGGTTTTGATTAGTTAAATCTTTGTAATGTCTTGTGGAAAATTCTATTTTATTTTTTGATAAGATATCCTCGACAGGCTTCACAAATTCGTAAAAATGCAGTTTCTCTTTGCAGATGTTTATGAGAAGAATCATTTTTTGTTTATTCCAGATATTCCGAACAAAAATTTAAATTTATTTTTATTTTTCTTATTAAATTCTAGTCCATGATTTGTAGAAATAATAAAAACTCTTTTAAAAACCCATATTCTAATATAAAAAGAATTTATTTTTTTTGGTATTATTAATTTTTGTATCCTATATTCGTTTTTGCCTTTTTCAAATTCAGTAGAAAAAAAGCTGTCATTTCCAAATCCCATTTCCGCAAAGATATTACTTTTCATTCCGCTTCAACCTCCCCTCTCCATGAGTTTTTTTCTCCAAAATCTTCCCAGTTTTTTACCTTCAATTTTCTTTTAAATAACTCAGGAACGTAGAGAACAAAACTTTCAAATTCTCCGCCTTCTCCAGCAGGATTGATTTTGTATTTTTCATTCAAAATCTTCATTTCCTCAATGAATTTTCTATCAATTTTTCTTCCAAGCCAACTTTTGTCAAAAGGATATGCAAAAACTCCCATTATAACAACTTCAAATTTATTTTTCAGCAAATCATCCAAAAGTTCAAACTGATTTTTTTGCCACAACGGATTAAAACACTCTAAATTAAATTCGTTGCAGATTTTCTGGATTCTTGAAGCCTGATAAACACTCTCAACAGCTCCCGTTACAATGCCTTGAATCTTATATTTTCTTTTTGCTATAAGAATTGCTTTTTTCAAATCTTTTAACTCTGTTTCTTTTTTGCCTTTTGTTTTTATAACAACAAGTGGAATTCCCATTGCCATAGCCTGAATTTTTGTCTTGGAGATTGACGGCGTATGAAACATATAGCTTTCTTTGTTTTCTGAGATGATTGAAATTAAGCATTCTATCTTATACCCATTTTTCTTCGCTAACCAAGTAGCAAGGGTTGAATCCTTTCCGCCTGAAAATAAAACTCCAAGTTTCATATTTTGAACTGCCTATTTTTATATATAAATTTATTTAAATGAGCTCTTTGGTATTTTGTTATGGGAGATATAGGAAGCGACACAATATCACAACTTGAAATGATGGCTAGTGCTTATAAAAAATTAAGGGATAAAAATCATAACCATGAACTTTTAGAATTAGCAACCTTGCATGAAGATGAATTAAGATTTATTATTTCAGAGAAATATAGGAAAAGGTGTATCCGTGATACAGATAAATTTAATATACAAGGTTATATAAGATATACTTCTGCTCTTGAAAATGCTTTAAAAGGTGAGCCAATAAAACTTCTTGACACAAATCCTCTTTGCGAATATTAATTTCGAATAAATTTAAATAGATTCTCATTTTTCTTTTTCAATGAATCACGAAGAGTACACCGAAAAAAAATATCTCCCCGAATTTGTCTATGGAGGAACAGACGGCGCTGTAACTACATTTGCCGTTGTTGCAGGAGTTACAGGAGCGGCACTGAGTAATTCAATAATTCTCATAATAGGCTTTGCAAATCTTATTGCCGACGGATTTTCAATGGCCACATCAAATTATTTATCAACAAAATCTCGAAACGAGTTTGGAAAAAAATTCCGTGGAATAAGGGCAAACCCAAAAAAAACAGCTACTGTAACTTTTTTCTCATTTTTTATTATAGGAATTATACCACTGCTATCTTACGTTCTTGGAGCCATGACGGATTCTGATTACATCATAGAAAATCAGTTTGTTTACTCTATATTGTTAACAATAATAGCTTTAGGGATCGTCGGTTTTTTCAGGGGAGAAGTCACTGGGAAACATAAAATAAAAACATCAATCCAAACAATCTCTATCGGCGGAATCGCAGCTGTGTTAGCTTATGTTGTAGGCTATCTAATAAAAGGGTTGGTTTGATAAAGTTTATAAATATACAGATGAAAATACCTTCATGAAAGCATTTGTAAAAAATATAGGGGATTATGTTATTCATAATGCTCCTAAAGGAATAAGATACTGGAAAATAGCTAATGGAAGTAATATTGAGAATTCCGTAGAAGTTGATTTAGTCCCTGTTGAAAAAGGAGCTGAAATACCGGGACATATACACAAAAAATCAAACGCATTGGCATTAGTTGTTTCAGGCTCTGGGAAAGTTACCTTAGGCGACGGAGGATATAATGTAAGAAAAGGAGATATAATAAATATTCCTGCAGGAGTTTATCATGATTTCAAAGCTTCAGAAGATGAAGAGCTAACTTTCTTGTCAGTTCAAAATCCTCCAATAAATAATGATTACGTTTTCTCAAGAAGACTACCAAGAAGAATAAATATTCCAAATTCACTAGTTCCAGCTATAGCTGCTGCTTCACTTGTTTTGCTGAATATATTTGTTCCGATTAATGAAAACAGAAAATTACGCCAAGAAAATTTAGATTATCGCATTGTTAATGAGGTAAATTCCAACGATTATCTCAAGGGAATTGAAAGAGGAATGATTAACTATCATAGCCAACTTGAAAAAATAGCAAAAGAAAATAATATGAATCAAAGTGAACTTATTAGTGCAGGGCCTTATCCTGCAGTTTGAATTCTACAATAATCTTTTTAAATGAGATGTTTATCTAAAAATTATGGAAATAACAAAAACATTAGAAAAAGCTAGGGAAAAAAATGATTTTGAAGTTTCGTATGAAAAATTCAAGAATAGACTGCGTAAGAATTAGTTTTCTTCAAAATCATAAATCTTGTCGCCGTATTTTTTCAGATAATTTCCTTTTATCCATATGAATATTTCTCCAAAGTGATTTTCCTGCTCAACCCATATTTTATTCTGACTTTCCAAATGTAATAATGAAACGAAAGTGGATATTTTTTCTTCCTTGTTCTCTCCGGAAATAACGATAAAAGAAATTCTTTCGTTTTCGTTCATGTTTTGGATTATTTTTTTGTAAATTTCCTTCACCTTGTCCATTATGAGAATTTTCTTTTTTGGTATCAAGTCTTCAGTATCTCTAAAGGCATTTTCTTTAAGAATTTCTTTTTTTATTCTTCTATTTTCTGTGATTATCGCCTTGTTAAGAGACTCAACCAATTCATTCAGAGAAACTCTTTTGAATCTTGGAACAGGACTTTTTGGAATCAGATGAAAAGTTTCGTCTTCATACTCACTCAAGTCCAAAATTTCTCCTTTAGTCTCTTTTGAATCTTGCTTTTTTCCAAAAAGAATTTCATCAATGCTCTTTATATATTTATTCAAAATAATTTCTGACTTTATTCTCAGCAACAATGCGGCAGCAAGAAGCACTTTGCTTGAAATAAAATAATTATCTTCCTCAAATTCCTGCAATTTTTGGAGATATTTGTTCGCCAAAATGGAAATATTAATATCCCAAGGATCAAGTTGCTCTGTATTTATCAAGTCGTAAATTATCTCCTGCCAGCCAATCTCCCTGCTAAAGAGTAAATCATGTATTTTCTCTTGTTTAATAGATATCTCTGGCGAACTAGCAAAAACCTCCTGATTTTTGTCCTGCTTTGGGTTAATATCTTCTTTTTTATCCATATCTTTTTAAATAATCAACATTTTATAAATATGCTTGGAGTAAAAATTAAGAGAATCAGATTAAGTAGTGCCTAAAAGCTTCGTGAGTAGTGCCTAAGATTTTCAAATAAAAATCACTACTACCCCTGAACTACTCCTCGTCATTCTTAAAGAGTAACAAAACCGAAACATTTAAATAATCGCATTATTTAGATATTTTATCACCTCTTTTTCCCCAGGAGAGACTTCAAGTCATCTTTTTGACCGGCTTGAAAACTCTCCTAGGGTTTGAAATAAAAATAGGGGAACAAACAATTAAAAAAGTCGTGGAGCAAGCATTTAGTTTTTATTATCTGCTCCCACGCATTATGTTTCAGAATGTGTCGGCGAAATTTTGAATTTCAGCCATGCATTATTTTATTTACATATATTTTTCTATATAAAAATTTATAAACAACTTTTAGTGATTGCTTAAATGCAAAAAAAACTAGAAGAAAATTTAACAGAAGATGATGTAATAAGTTTTAGAATAGCTGATGTTCTGAGACGAGGGTTGTATCCTGTAGAAAGGGAATTAAAAGACATAAAAGAAGCAATTAACAAAAGACAGAGATTTCAAATTAATGGGACTACTGTAAACCCAGTCAGATACCAAAGAAGAGTTAAAGGATTAATAAAATATCAAAGAACTTTATCAAGTGAAGGAGATAATAACAACGACTTGGAAATTCATGCAGAAGGTTTTGATGATTTTAATAACTGATCTTTTTCTTCTTTACTCTGAAACTCTGAATAATGACATCGTCCGCAATAAACCCTGTCTTTTGCTTTCATCAAAAAAACTCCCGGACCGCACCTTGGGCAGAATTTTTCTCTCATAACTTTATCACCTTCAATTTTGTATTTTGAATATTTTTTGCTCGTCGGTTTGTTCTTGTGCGGTTTCTTTCCTTTCTTAACGCCTTTTTTAGCCATTTTGTTCTGTTTTTCCTCCATTCACTTCTACTTTCGTTTCGACAGGTTTTTCCATTGGACGACTTGTCACCTCATCTCTTTTCTTTTTCAATTCAATATCAGTTTTTTCATTCGCTGAATTATAAACAAAAACATCAACTGTAAATGACTTTGAGCCGAACTTCGTTTTGATTTTCCTGATTTTTATTTTGTCTGGAGACGAAGAATATTTCTCAGAAACTACGGCTTTTATTTCTTTTTGGTTTGGAATCGTTTCTTTTTTTATTTCAAGAATAATCTCCTTTCTGCTAAACAAAGGGTTTTCTCTTTCTTGAATTACTTTAACGTTTTCCATTATCTCGTCTTCACGGCAAAGGCGCCTTTGTCCTTTAATTTCAGTTTGTTTGCAATCTCAGATTTCTCAGGATTTATTACCATTACCCTTCCTTTGAAACTGTCTGTAAATTCAGTAGAGCCACAGCCAGGACATTTCTCTTCTTCAAATATTCTGTTGCATCTCTTGCATGCTTTTTGTTTCATTTCAATCCTCTACTATTCCTTTAAACCCCTTTCTTAATTTATAATGATAATTTTGTGTTTGTCCTCGCTGAAAACATTCTACTTCTCCCATTTTTTGTGCTATCTGATTCAGTTTTTCCTGACTTCCATTATATCCAAATCTTTGAGCTTCTGCATAGAATATTCCTGGAGCTACAAATCCATTACTTTCTTGAATTTCTTCAGTTCTTAAAACTCTTAAAATTATGTTCATAACTTCAGTAGTTTCTCTATCAATTTTTGTTTCTATTGTCATTTTATTTTTTTAGTTTTCACTTTTGCTTCAACTTTCATTGCTTTTTGTGCTTCCTTGTTTCTTTTTATTTTTTCTTCTTTAATCCACTCAAGTTTTCCCAGACCAGGCTGTCGCATTGTCAAGCCAATTTTTGGGCTGTCTCCTTTATGGCTTATCGCAACAATTCTTGCAAGGCATATATCTCCTTGCTTCAATGTTCTTTTTGAAGCCTTTCCTAAAAGTGAGTTTGCCTTGCTGAAGCTTACAAAGTCATCCATTGTCTGGCTGATGTGAATCATTCCCTTCATAATACCCATGTCTATGAAAGCGCCGAAATTTGCAATTTCAGAAACTACTCCATAAACCATCTCGTGAAGTTCTGGTTTCCATGAAACAAGTCTGAATGTTGATTTGTAATAAGCTGCACCGTCTCCAGGAATTATAACTCCTCTACCGACTTCCAAAACCTCGACGACAGCGACAACTTTTCCAAGTTCTTTATCGTAATAATCCTCATAAGTTTCTCTAAGCTGCTTTTCAACTGCCTCAAAAGTTTCCAGTTTGAAAAGACGAGGCTCAACTCTTACATAGTCTTCAATTTCATTTAGATAGAACATTTTAGCAAAAATAAGAGCGAAATTTTGTTTAAAAAGCTTTTTGATTGTACTAACTTACAAAATTCACCAACTTTGAAGAATTTGATGTTATAACTCTTCTTACATTATCATAAACTCTAACTTTACTTTCGTTGCTTTCGTTATGGCTTTTCCAAGACAATCGGGGTTTAAACCATATTCCAGCGTAATATTTAGGAATATTTCCACGATAAAAAACTTCAACTAACTCAAAATTTGCTCCGACACAGATATTTCTATCATCAAAATATCCCAACCATGCTTCCTTTTTTCTTCCATCAGTTTCTTGAAATCTTTTTATTTTTCCGCTTGATATATTAAGGTAACCAAAAGGGAAAAATCCATCAATATCAGCACTAAGTTCCTTGGAAACAAATTTGAGAATTTCTTTTACTTGTTCTACATCTACTTGTTTTGGAAACTCAATATATGTTTTCTTTTCCAATTCTGTTATAACATCCATAAAGAACCTTATTTTTTACTTTTATAAAAATTTCTGTATTAACTCGCAGAATTTCCAGAACGAGAATTATTAACTGTAAAATATTCTTTTGTTATCTCTCTTACTCTACCACATAAATCTCTTTCAAAAGGATGCAATCCCTCCAAATCAAATCCTACTGGTACCCTGAACTTTAATCCAGAAAAAACTCCATTCGGTTTTTTTTGTGGTTTTACCAAAGAAAAACTTGTCGATGAATACCTGTCTTCGCGTGAAACAGTTATGTCTCCATACATTGTTTTCACATTGTCTCTATCACTGTAACTCGCTAATTCTAATTCACCTGAGTAATTCAAACTTATTCTACAGTCATTACCTATCTTTTCCCTGATAAACTCAAAAAATTTTTTAGCTTCATTACCATCTACCCCTCTAGGAAAATTTATTGTAGAATCATCTTTGAATAATCTGTCTAAAAAACTCATAAAAAATATTAAACTTCAATATTTATAAATATTACTGGGTTATTTCACAACATCAAGTTTTCTCATTCCCCTGATTACTATTTTGTTGTTTTTTATTTTTCTTTTCAATTCTTGATCCATTGTCGCAACCAAGACTCTTTCGTGAACCTCCGCGAAGTTCTTTATTCCAGTGTCAGTGTTTTTACCATACTTCTTCAAGTCAACAGTTTTCCAGTTTCCTTTCTCACTTTCTATAATTTTTAAAGACAGCTCAGCATCCTGTCTGAAATGATGCTTTTTTCGCGACCTGATTACAAGTTTTAATTCATTAAGAACTTGTTTTGGAATTATAATTTTAAAGCCGAGTGTTTCTATGTCACTAAAAAAATCAATCTTCTGCTTCACGCAAGTCATGATAAAATTCGTGTCAAGTATTACTTCCATAAAAAGAAATACGAATTGACGTATAAAAAGTTTACATAGAAAATGGGCGCGGAGGGAATCGAACCCCCATCTCCTGGGCTGGAGCCAGGTAGTCTACCACTAGCCTACGCACCCTTATCATTTCAGAGAATTATTTATTTTAATGTCTTTCTATTAAGTAAGAAACTGAAAATTTAGACTTACCACCACAAAACAAGAATCACACTAGAAATTAGCAAAACTACAAGATAATGCACTGAATTAATCAAATATAAAGCGAAAGGTTTTCCTTCCCAAAGAATCATTCCAAGCATCGTCGTCGCTATGAAACCAACCCAAACCAAAAAAGCCACGAAAATTCCTGCAACAATTGTTATTGCTTCAAAAATTTCAATAAGTATCACGAGAGTGTAAATCATTACCAACGTACTCAAGAATCCAAAGAGCATTTGAGGTAACATTCCCTTCATACCTCTTTTCTTTCCAGCATTAATCTGAGCTTTTGTGAATTTACTCATTTTTATCCAAAGATTACCAAAAAGAAGTGGAGAATACCAAATCCAACCTATTAAAAAAGATATAACAGCGCTAACAATTACAGCCGTATGATTTATAGAAAGGCTTCCGAGCATAAAATAATATATTGTTGTAGTTTAAATAACTTTTCAAATAAAAATCATAACTTTCTTACTTTTCCAAAATCAAGAACTTTTCCTTTCTCATCAACAACATAAGCATTAAAACTTTTTATCGCATCGTGAGGAATAATTGAGAATTCTTTTTCATTTTCGTATCCTTCTTCATTTACAGAAGTCCCCTCAATTATTCCCAAAAAACTTGGGACAATTATAACTTCTCTACTATTAAATTCTCCGACGAGAAAACACTTGTATTTTTCTCGCTTTATGTTTTGCTTGTCGCTTAACATTATTGAAGGATGCAAATGCCCAATAACCCAAATTTTTATTTTTTCGTCACTGACTTGATTATAAGACATATGACCATGGAAAAATGCGATTCCATCCTTTATAAAATAATTTTTCATTTTCTTTCCGGAAAAGTCGAACTTGTCATGATTTCCTTTTATCAAAACAATTCCTGAATCTTTTACATATTTTCTTAAAAAGTCAAGTATTTTGTTAAAATAAACCCTCTCCTTCCACTCATAACCAAAATAGTGCTTTATGTCTCCAAGAAAAACAATTTTTTTGATATTCCAATTTTGTCTTTTTATTTCATTTATTATTTCTTGTAAATTTTTTATTGTATCATCAGTCTGACTTTCAGGAATCATAACACCAGAATCCCTCAACGAATGCTCGTAACCAACATGCAAATCTCCGATTACTAAAATCCCATACTCAGGAAAAAACACGGTTTTGTCTATAAAAACGAATTTCTGTTCCATATATTTTCAAGAAGATAAATGCTTAAAAAGCTTAGTAATTTTATTTAAAAATGGGAAGAGATTTACCATATACTTTTGACTGGACTGAAAATGATTTAAGGAGTAATATATTGGCTGGATTTCCAAACTGGAACGCAAACGAAATTAATAATTATGTGGACGAAGCGATAAACGAGATTAGGAGAAATGGCAATGGTGCTTTGGTTCAGGGATTAACTTTATATGGAAGAAATATCGTAAGAGAGAAGATAGATAAATCGATAGAAGAACAATTTAGGAAAAAAGGCAAAAAAGAAGTCAAAACTTCGACAATAGGTGAAATATTAAAAAAAAATTTCAAGGAATTCCGATTGCCTAATTTATTTAATTTCTCAACCTCTGAAGTGCAATCTCAGCACTTTCCCTGATTTCTTCTTCAGGAGAATTAAGAAATTTTTCTATAAAAGGAATTACTGACTTATCGTTTAATGTTGCTAAGGCGAGCAACGCTTCATGTCTCACGAAAATATTTTCATCTTCTTCAACAGCTTTCATTAAGTAAGGACTTGCTATTTTAGGTTTAGCATTTTCACCGAGGGAAAACGCAAATTCATGCCTCACAATTGGTGAAGGTTCTGTCAAAAGCGCTTTTCCAAGTTTTCTTATAGATTCATCATTCAGTGCATTCTCCAAATGAAACGCAGCCTGAATTCTCTCTTCTTTTGTTTTTGTTAGATCAAGCACAGTTTTCGCAAAATCCTTTTCTGTTTTTGTTTTCATTTTATCTAAACAAACCGTAATAATCATCTTCTCCTTGAACAATTTTATCAGACCTCATTATTATGTGCAAACCATATCCATTATTAATTCTCTGAATGTTCATTAATATTCTTCCTGTCCTGCCGTTTCCATCTTCAAAAGGATGAATTTTCATGAACCTTATATATTCCTTTATTATTTCATCCTCATCTTTTTTTGCTAGATTAAATTCTTTACACCATTTCTCCATATCTGATTTAACTTTTCCTGGAAGAGAACAATCATCCCTGTTTCCGACATAAACTTTTTTTTCCCTGAATCTTCCAGCTATTTCAGGATTAAGTCTTCTCATTAAAGCATAATGAATATTTTTTACATAGTTTAGAGTAGCAGGTCTAAGTCTTTCTGCTTTCGCGTAACACCAGGCCAAAGCAGCATCTTCATGAGCTTCAAAAAAATCCTCTCCCTCAACTCTATTGTTTTCAACCAAAAGTTTTCTTTCACTTTCAGTAAGGGATTTTATTAAATTATTAATCATTCTTCACCCCCAATTACTTTTAAATGTTCTTCATGCATTCTCTTCAAAAATTCCTGCCTATCTTCAATTTTAATTAAATCACTGTAACCTTGAAGTATTAAATTCATTGCGAAAGGACTCGGAACATTTGTATCAAGAATTACAATTTTAACTTTTTTTTCTTTTATCCACTTCAAAACTTTTTTCGCGCTTTCTAAATCCATTAAATCTTCAATTACTTCCCTTCGTGCTTCTCTAAGTATTGGAAATTCTTTTGTTATCTTCCTTACTGCGTGAAGAAGGAAATGACTTTTTAACTGCTGTTTCCCAACTGTTTTGTTCCTTCCTTTATAATTTCTGAGAATCATCAAGCTTCTTGCTGCACAATGTCTAAACCTTCTCATTAAAACATCTGTTTTTTCAATCGCTTCTTTCAAGACTTCCTCAATGTTTTTCTCGTCGAGAAATTTGATTGCCTTCCCTAAAGAATTTTGAATTGTAGCTTCTCCGGCAATGTAAAACCCATTATCATTTATTCCAATTTCTACATCCCTCTTCCCTGTTCTTCCTATCAAAAACCCAAAAGCCCTTGACAAGACATCATTGACTCTTCGACCATACATGCTATGAAACAAAAAATAACTTTTCTCTGTCTTGTATTTCTCAACAATTATAAGATTTTCGTTTGGTATCTCTAAAAATTTGTGCTGCTCGTTAAAATAATTGTATATCGATTCTGCTGTTTCTTTTTTTACATATAGGTATTCCATTATGTGTTTCAATATTTCTTGTTTTTTTGTTTTTGACTCAAGTTTATTTCTCATTATTTTTCTGAAGAGGTTAACTTCCAAAGCAGTATCAAAACTCAATGGTAGCATTTCAGAAAACCACGAAGGGATTGTCGGAGAAAGATGTTCAGCACTATTCACATAAAGATTCATTCCTCTTGTGTATCTATAAATATATTTCTTCCCGCCCAATACAAAAACATCTCCTTTTTTCATCCTTTCCATGAAACCCTCATCGATAAAACCAATCTGCTCTCCGCTCGCAAATTTCACAGTAACAAAAGATTCATCAGGAATTGTTCCTATATTTGTCAAATACAAAACTCTAGCCATCTTCCCTTTTTTGCCGATTTGATTTGTTTTTTGGTCGTACCAGATTTTGCTGTAAATATTGTTTTTTTCAAGTTCATACTCTCCAGAAAGGTAGCTTATAACATCTAAAAAATCTTTTCTAGGAAGATTTTTGTAACAATGACTTTTCCTAATCACAGAAAAAATTTCATTTAGGTCCCAGATTTTATAAATTGCCATTCCAAAAATCTGCTGCGACAAAACATCAAGACAATTCTGAGGGAAATTTATTTTGTTTATTTTTCTTTCAATCATTTCTTTTTGGATTACGCTACATTCAACTAAATCGTCTCTGTCAAGAACTATGAATCTTCCTTTCGCTGTTTCATGAAGTTTATGCCCTGCCCTTCCTAAACGTTGCAAAGCCCTCGAAGATGACTTTGGAGAAGACAGCATTATTACCAAATCAATATATCCAATATCAATCCCCAATTCCAAGGAAGTAGAGCAGACTACTACTTTTAATTTTCCCTGCCTCAAGCGTTCTTCAATGTCAAACCTATGGCTTTTACTCAATGAAGAATGGTGCGCGGCAATGTTATCATCGCCATACTCTGTTGGAAACTTATCTTTTAAGTGACTCACAACCCTTTCAGTAGCACTCCTTGTATTCGTAAAAATTAAAGTCGTTTTGTGTTCTTTTATCAATCTATCAATCAAAGAGTACATGTTTGTTGAGATATTTTTGTCAGATATAAAATCATCTACAGGAGTCAAGACCTCAATGTTTATTTTTTTATCTAGAGGAACCCGCACAAAATTTACTTCCCTTTTTTCATCTTCGCCAACAAGGTACTTCGCAACTTCTTCCATTGGTTCCACAGTCGCACTCAATCCAATTTTCACAGGAAAAACAGAAGAAATCTCGTTAAGTCTTTCAAGAGTGATACTCAAATAAGTTCCCCTCTTATTATCCATCGCATGAATTTCGTCGACAATACAAAATTCTACAGCCTTTAGTTTTTCAACAAATTTTTTGCTAGTCAAAACTATCGCAAGAGATTCAGGTGTTGTAACAAAAATATGTGGTGATTTTTTCATCATTTTTGCTCTTTCACTCACAGATGTATCTCCAGTTCTCAAACCAACCCTTATATCTTGCAATTTAACTTCCTTTTTTTTCGCCAGTTCTTTTATTTCCCAAAGAGGTTCAATTAAATTTTTATGAATATCGTTGCTCAACGCTTTTAATGGAGAAGTGTAAACTGCATAAATTCTGTCTTCCAATTCATTTTTCTCGGCAAGAATTACTAAATAATTCAAAACTGAAAGAAAAGCTGTAAGCGTTTTTGTTCCTCCTGTCGGCGCTGAAATCAAGATATTTTTTCTTTCCCATATGTTCATTACACCATATTTCTGCGTCAGCGAGAAATCCTCAAACTTAGAAAAAAACCATTCCTTGACTAATGGGTGTAAGATTGACTCAATTTGATTACCACTATGTTTTTTTACTTCAATTACTTTTGTCATTTTTTAAGAATCCCCCTATATAATGAAGGATATAAATTTATTTAAAAACTCTTTTACCCCTAAAAAAGATGCTAAGAAAATTTGGAATTCAAGATTTTCAAGTTTATGCTGGTGTTAAAAAAACGTCTGAAAAATAAACGTAGAAGAATAAAATGGGAAATTATAATGAATCTAAGAAAGAAGAAGCATTACGATACATTAAGTTATTAAAAGAATGTGGAGCAGATACAAGTAAAACAAAAATAAACGAGCAGAAAAGAAAGACTGGAGAATCAAATTTAGAGAAGAAATCAATAATAAATTATCCCCTATTAGGGGGTTTGACTGGAGTTTTAGTTGGAGGTATTGGTGGGGCTTATTTAACAAATGAGGTGATGAATTGGTTAGATGCTCCAACCACAATAAAATATACTGGGGATGTGATTTTTGGATTATCATCTGGAATATTCTGTGGGAGAATAGGGTTTGGAATTGGAGCATATATGCTTATTTCTAAGTTAACAGAAAACATAAAGAAAGATAGATAAGTTTTTCAAAACAATATCTTTATAAAAAATTATTCACTTAAATGAAAATGGTTTATGTTATAAAAGCGTCAGGAAAAAAAGAGGAATTTAACCCGAATAAAATAAGGGGGACATTATTCCGTGCCGGGGCTTCTAATAAACTTATTGATGAAATTGTAAACGAAGTTGAGAGAAAAGTTTACGATGGCATAACGACGAGGGAAATTTTTGACACCGCGATGCAACTTCTTAAAAGTCAAAAACCAGAAATCGCTTCAATTTATGACTTGAAAAACGCCATAATGAATCTTGGTCCTACCGGATTTCCGTTTGAAAGATTTTTTGCAAAGGTTCTTGAAAATTATGGTTATAAAACAGAAGTCGGCCAAAATGTACGCGGAAGAATCACAAGCCACGAAGTCGATATAATAGCAAGAAAGAAATATAGATACATGATTGAATGCAAATACCACAATTCGCCGGGAGTTTACACAAATCTCAAAGTCGTCCTCTATGTCTACGCTAGATTTCTTGATTTAAGCAAACACTTTGACCGTCCTTGGATTGCAACAAACACTAAACTCTCGCAGAAAGCCGTCATTTATGCAGAAAGAGTAAACATGAGAATTACTTCTTGGAATTATCCAGGAAAAAAATCTCTGAGAGAGTTGATAGAAAGAAAAAAACTTTATCCAATTACCATTCTAAAATCAATTGACAACAACACAAAAATGAAATTGACTCAAGCAGGCATCTTTCTCGTAGAAAATCTTTCTGAGCACAGCATGGGTGAATTGAAAGTCAAAACAAAAATCCCAGAAAGCCAGTTAAAAAAAATCATTGATGAAGCGCGTAAAATAAGAAAAGTTAAAGTTAGGTAATTTTTTCAAGCTAAATTCTGTTACCACATTGTGATGTTTATAAATGTTTAAAAACAATTTCTACCAAAAGAATTGGTTTTGGTACAATTTATTGTAACAAGCGAAGGTTAAGCATACAAGATATTGTATGTCCTTAATATTATAATGAAATGTCCATACTGTTCATGCACAAGCATAAAGGTAACAAACAAAAGAGAATCTTCTCAGGGAATAAGAAGGAGGAGAGAATGTTTGAAGTGTAGAAAAAGATTCACAACGTATGAAAGGATTGACAGCAGTGACTTTTACGTCATAAAAAAAGACAAATCAAGGGAAAAGTTCAGCAGAGAAAAACTCGAGAGAGGCATTGAAAAGGCGTTTGAAAAACGCCCTGTAAACAAAGAAAAGATAACAGAAATTGTTAACGAAATAGAAGAACAATTAAGGAAAAAAGGCAAAAAAGAAGTCAAAACTTCGACAATAGGTGAAATAGCGATGAAAAAAATAAAAAAACTCGACAATGTAGCATACATAAGATTCGCATCTGTCTACAGAAACTTCCAAGATGTCAACGACTTCAAAAAAGAAATGAAGGAACTTAAAAACCTATAAAATGGAAACAGAACTGAAACAACTTACAAAACTTAATTTAACGATAAATCAGATTAAAGTAATAAAAGACAAATACCTCAGGAACTCGCCAACAGTTGAACACTGGCTGAGAAATGTTTGTCACAACATTGCACTCTCGGATATTTTGCATTCAGACAAAGTTTCAACAGAAGAAATTTTTGATGGTGTGAATGTAAGAATTGTTGAGTACAGTTCAAAAGGAAAAATAGCGAAGATGTTTCTACTACACCATGGGCTTGTAAAAAGCGAAGATAGACACAAAAATTTTGGAAGGTTCCTCGAAAATTTAGAAGATATAAATGCAAAAAATCCCGAGATTATTTCTGACACAGAAGGAAAATTTTACGACTTGCTTTCAAACTTCAAATTTCTCCCAAATTCTCCGACACTGATGAACGCCAGCAGGGACTTGCAGCAGTTAAGCGCTTGCTATGTTCTCCCTGTTGATGACTCAATCGACGGAATTTACACAAGTGTTAAAAACATGGCTCTGATTCATCAAAGCGGAGGCGGAACAGGTTTTAGTTTCTCAAGATTAAGGCCAAGCGGTGACTTTGTTAAAAGCACTAGTGGAATTTCATCAGGACCAGTAACATTTATGCAAATTTTTGACAAATCAACAGACGTTGTCAAACAAGGCGGAACTCGCAGAGGTGCAAACATGGGGATTCTTCATTACACACATCCAAACATCCTTGATTTTATCGACATGAAAAAAACCCCTGGAGTTATGGAAAATTTCAACGTCTCTGTAACAATAGATGATGCTTTCATGCAAGCAGTGAAGAACAACGAAGACTATCCCTTGATAAATCCAAGAAACAAACAAATCGTCGGAAAGCTTAATGCAAAAGATGTCTGGACAAAATTGATAAAGGGTGCTTGGGAAACAGGGGACCCAGGAATCATAATAATTGACAGGATAAACAACACAGGAAGCAACGCGACCCCACATCTCGGACAAATTGAATCAACAAACCCTTGTGGTGAACAACCTTTGCTGCCTTACGAGCCATGCAATCTTGGTTCAATAAACCTTGCAAAATTCGTGAAAGAATCTTTTACAAATCAAGCGGATTTTGATTATGAAAAATTAAGAGAATGTGTTTACACATGCACTCATTTCTTAGACAATGTTATAGACATAAACAACTATCCAATTTCAGAAATAGAAGAAATGGCGAAAAAAACAAGAAGAATTGGATTAGGTATTATGGGCTGGGCTGAAGCTCTTGTTATGTTAGGAATTCCATACAATTCTCACGATGCATTAAAAAAAGCAGAAGAAGTGATGAAATTCATAAATGTTTCATGTTTGAAAGCTTCTGAAGAGTTAGCAGAAAAGAGAGGAATTTTTCCTGCATGGAAGGGTTCAATCTTCGATAAAAACAGCTCTTACTTCCGAGGACAGGAATATTCTCCAAGACACTCTGCTCGCACAACAATAGCACCAACAGGAACAATTGGATTAGCTGCAGGTTTACAAGGAGCTGGAATAGAACCATTTTTCGCAGTAGCATATGTGCGTTACAACGCCGCAGGAATTGATGCTTTAAAAAAAGGAGAAAAACCCCTGGAAAAAGACACTTTCCTCGAGATAAATCCTTTATTTGAAAAAATAGCTATAGAAAACGATTATTTTGGTTTGAAAAAAGAGGGATTATACAAGAAAATTAACGATAATCACAAGTCACTTGTGGGAATAAATGAAATTCCAAAAGAAATTCAAGATTTATTCTTAACTTCTCACGACTTAACTCCAAAAGAGCATGTAATGATGCAATGTGCTTTCCAGAAATACACAGACAATGCTGTTTCAAAAACAGTGAATATGAAAAACTCTGCAACAGAAAAAGAAGTAGAAGAGGTATACATGCTTGCTTACGAAAATGGCGCAAAAGGAGTCACAATTTATCGTGATGGTTCAAAGCAATTACAAATTTTAAATATAAGCGACAAAAAAGAAAAGAAAGATGCAGAAGGGAAAGTTGTGATAAGAGAAATGAAAAAATTGCACGAAAATTCAGATTATTACAGAGTTGAAACAGGTCAAGGACCATTACATATTCATATTAATTACGACAACGAAGGGCCTACAAAAATCTTCACAAGCATGACCCCGATAGGAACAGAAATTTCAGGATTAACAAGTGCTTTAGGAATTGTTCTCTCTAAATATTTAGGTCTTGGCGGTGACCCTATAAGAATTTTGAAACATCTCAACTCTATAAAATCGGAGAGGCCTTACGGATTTGGAAAGAAAAGAATTGATTCTATATCCCACGGAATCGCCGTAGCGTTAAGAACACATTTAATAAAAACAGGTAAGATAAAAACAGTTGACTTGAGTATTGATGCAAAAGTTTTAGAAAAAGATAATGTTGGTGAAGAAAATCAAAATGGCAATAAGCTTCATTGCCCAAAATGTTTCAGTGCAAACGTAGGCATGGTTTCAGGCTGCGAAGAACCTACATGCTTCGATTGTGGTTATAGCAAGTGTAGTTAAAACAACAACAAAAATTAAATAGAAGTTTTCTTTCAAACTAAAATGAATCCAGATAAATCAAAACTCGGTTTAGTTCAGGTATTTTGGGGAAATGGAAAAGGCAAGACAACAAGTTCATTAGGCACTGCTTTAAGAGCCTGTGGAAATAATTATCACGTCCATTTAGTCCAGTTCATAAAAAACGGCGCGGATTCTTTGGAAGAGCAAATTCCTGGAGAAATAAAAGCACTGAAAAAATTTCCGAATTTTACATACAAACGTTTTGGAATTGATGGCTGGGTAATAGAAAAACCGACGGAAAATCAAATAAAATCCTGCAAAGAAGCATTGAATCATGTCAAAGAATCCCTAAATGATGAGGATAGAGACATAATAATCGCTGACGAAATACTTTACGCTGTACAACTCGGACTGTTAACAGAAGGCGATGTTATTGAATTAATTGATTCAAAACCAAGTAAAAAAGAACTTATTTTAACTGGAAGTCACGAACCATTTCCAAAAATTTTCGAGAAAGCACATCTTGTAACAGAAGTAAAAAAAATCAAACACCCTTACGATTCAGGAATTTTAGCAAGAAAAGGTATTGAATATTGAAAAGATAATTGTTCAACGCTCGGCTCACGCTTGCCTTCGATATTATTTTATCCAACACATTGTAATTTCGCCGAGTGCAAACGCTCGGCTTTGCCTCGCTTAAATAAGTCTTCGCGAGACTTAGTTATTATTTTGTACTTTTAATGTGTAGAATCACAAATTTTTTACATTAATAGTTAAAGAAAATATCGAACGACTTCGGAGCGAGAGTTTTTAAGAGAAATAATTCATATTTTCTCCCTCAACAATTAATATAAACCCACAATTATTTTCTGAGAAATGTTAATCTGGATTTTCATGGTTCTTGATATTTTAACTCTCGTAACAATAAGTCTTGCACAATTCAGCTCAATTTTTCCAATACAGCTTATGCTCTTTTCAATATTCTACCTCTTGTTAAAAGGAATAATGTTTTTCGGAGAGCCGATGAGTATAATTGACATACTCGTCGCTTTTTACATTTTCCTGATGATTTTAGGAATAAACATAACACTGATTTATTTAGTAATATTGTTTTGGTTTTTGTACAAACTGATTTTTGTTTTAGTTGGAGAAGTATAATTTTTATTACAATAATAATTATAAACTATGCAAAACAAAAAAAAGGATGAAAGAAAGAGGTTATTCTTTGGTCTCTCAGCAGATAAGGAAACTTATTCATGACGGAGCATTGATTGTCAAAAATCAATCATTATCTACTAAAGATAATGGGATGTTTAAAGATGGTAACTTGGAAAGCAGGATTCAACCAGGTTCTTTTGAACCGACATTAGGCGAAGAATTATTTGTTATCGACTCTGAAAGAGGAGGTTTATTCAGACCAAGAAAGAATGAGAGTATTTACAGGACCCTTTTACAATTGCCTGCCGGAAACAGAATGAGGTTTGATATATCAGATGGTTTTGAAATAAAAAGAGGCAACACTGCTTTAGTGCGTTTGAACGAGCAAATTGACTTGTCGCATGTCGAAGAACATTTTGACTTTGTAAGGTCTTCACCAAAAAGCAGCACAGGAAGAGTTTTCCCAAAAACACGTTTCTTGTGCGATTACAATTCTTCATTCGATGAAGTTAGCGGAAATGATAATCAAAAGGTAACTCAATTAAGAGATATGTGGTTACTGATTCAATCACTTCCTTTTAATTTAATTATTCGTCCAGATTTGACTCTTAATCAGTTGAGATTTTTTTTAGGAGATGCTAAACTAAGTTCTAAAGAAATAAGGGAAGAATACGAAAAAAATCCAATTTTGTTTAGCAAAAACTCCAAAGGAAAAAAAGCAGAATCTCTTCCTTTAATTGGAAGTATGGTCAACGACGGACTTCAGATAACTCTTGATTTAGAAGGAGCTTCAACTCATGGCATAGTAGGACTGCGCGCAAGAAATAATCCTGTTCCAATAGACTTATCAAAAAAAGGAGAAAATGATCCTGAAAGATATTTCGAGGCTATAATACCTTCATCTTTATCTTCTGAGAAGCAAGTTATTGTTAAAAGAGGGGAACATTACTTATTTCCTTCAAGAGAAGTCCTTTCGATTCCACCACACCTTGCTGCCGAATTAAGAAGGCACTCTCATGAAGGTATTGAAGGAAGATCTCACGACGCTGGATTTGTAGACCCAGGATTTAATGGAGACATGGTTTTTGAGATAAGCCCTGATGAAGAAACAGAAGTTGTCCTGGAAAACGGGATGCCTTTAAGTAAAATGGATTTATTCAGAACTTCTGAAATCCCTGACAAACTATATGGTGACAAAGATGCAGCATCAAATTATCAAGGCCAGACAGGCCCAAAAATTTCAAAACATTTCAAACCCTTTGATTTTGCAATGGCCGCAAAAAATTATTCTAAACTTGACACACTTGTTATCGTTCAAGATGCAAAAATTCTTTTGAACCATAGAAAAAAACGCGAAGGATTTGAATTTATTGAAGGCGATTTATCAAAAGAATTAATCATAGATATCCAAAAAAGAGGATTTTTCAAATCAAGATATGAATGTGAAGATGACACATTAGTTTTGCAACCGATTCCTTATGTTTTATTCTTTGGACCAAATGAAAAAGTTTTTGCTTATGTAAGGTCATCAGACCCGGTTGAATATGGAGACAGAAGACTTTTCGGAAAATTATCTCTAGGATTAGGGGGCCACATAAGAAAAAACGATGGTCCTGATTACATAAAAAATTGTCTTGAAAGAGAATTATTTGAAGAAGTTACTGTTGATGGGAATTATACAAAGCCAAAATTTATTGGAACTTTATTCTCAACGAAAAAGCCCGTAGACGCAGTTCATTTTGGGTTAATTTATGCAATGGAAACAGACGGCTATGTCAAACCAAAAGAAGCTTCTATAAAAGAAGCAGGAATGATTCACATAGACAACATAATTGAAACATACCCTAACACAGAAATAGAAACATGGACAGATTTGTTGATTCCTCACTTGCACCATATTAATAGTTCTTTAGATAATTAATTCAAAGAAACTTTTATAAAACTTGATTTTGTATTCTCTTAGTTATGGAGTTAAAAATGGCTAACAAAGACAAAGTACCTGAATTGTCTGGAAAGGAATTTACAAGTTTTATTAAGGAAGGTATATCTTTAATTGATTTCTACGCCGACTGGTGCATGCCGTGCATCATGATGGAACCAATAATAGACGAGCTTTCGGAAAAATTCAAAGCAAAAATAAAATTCGCTAAGATCAACATTGAAGACCATGGGGAGTTAGCTCAGAAATTCAACATAGTTTCAATTCCAAATTTCATATTGTTCAAAAATGGAGAAAAAGTAGAGCAGTTTATAGGTTCTTCTTCTGAAGAAGACTTCGAGAAAAAACTCAAGAAGTTTGTTTAGTAAAACTTTATAAAAATATTTTGATAAGCTAGTTAATGGACTTGCCTAATCTTAATATCTTGAATATTCTCGACTTAAAAAAAATAAATCCTCAAACGCGTCAGCATCTTTGGGTTTTAGTGCAGATTGCAATTGTGTGGATTGTTTCATATGTAGGATATTATGTTTTGCTTCCAATTTTAGGCGAAACAACTACTTACAATAACAGCCCAATTGCTGCGGCTCTTTATTATGTTTTTTGGACAGGTGTTGCAATAATTGCATTCTGGCCGGTATATTTAATTACCATAAATAATTAAAAAAATATTTAAGTGTTTAACTAACCAATATAATTAGAAAAAGGCTCCGTAGCTCATGAAGGAAACCAAGGTTTCCTCTCACACACCTTCCTTTTCGTTAGGAAAGGCGATTTCCAATTGCCTCCGACGAAATCGCAAGTCGCTACATCGCCAAAAACAGAAAAGGCTCCGTAGCTCAGCCTGGTAGAGCACTGGACTCTTACAACGCGAATTTTAATTCGTGGAAGTTCGAAAAAAACAATGTTGGAGAGATCCAGGTGTCGTGGGTTCAAATCCCATCGGGGCCATTTCATGCTGTTGTTAAACAGCATTTACAAATGTTGATTTGAACTTCAGTATCAAATCACGAGCGATTTCGCGGAAATTAATCGTGAAACGAAAAATAAAAAATCCGAGCGGGGTCGCGAGTAATCGGGGCCATTTTTAGAAAATGAAAATACCTGTTCACGACAAGTTGCTCACTTTAATTGTTCGCTATCGCGAAAGTTTGATGTGAAATTTTAACGAAAAAGTTTGTTTTTTGTATTAACAATTTATATCAATAACCGAGCGACTTTGGAGCGAGGCAATCAACTTCTATACTTAAAGAACTAAATTCACCTTATAACTTTTTGGATGTTTTCAATTGCATCTGCAACTTCTTTTCCTTTCTTAGTCAGCTGTATAACTTTTATTCTTCCTCTCTTCTCAAATACAACCAACTCCAAGACCTCAAGTGTCTGAAGAATCTTCACAGCATGGCTGTAAGTGCAATCTACTTCCTTCGCCAGAATGCTTCCATATCTCATCCTAGAATTTTTTTTCAACGATACTAGCATCATTGCTGGTTTTCGCCTGAAGAACAAATCAAAATTTTCTTTCATTTAAAATGTTTTTTGTTTATTTTGGATGAATGTAAATTTTAAATTTACTTTCATTTTGTTTAAGTATTATGTAAAATATATACTATAACAATTATATCAGCAAATATATTACTTTTAAATCTTTTGGAACTCAATTAAGTATTATCCTTAGGGAGTGACAAAAATATATTTCATTTGAAAATATTTATTAACTAACTATTTATCCTGTTTTAATGACAAAAGAAAAAGGTAAAATAAAAATTCTTGCAGTTGGGGACTTACACGGCGACGAAAGAATTGTGAAAAAACTAGTAAAGCAAGCAGAAGAAGAAAATGTTGACTTGGTAATTTTGACAGGAGATATAACTTTTATGGAAATGCCAATGAAAAATATAATAAAACCATTCGTAGATGCAAAAAAGCAAGTCCTGATAATTCCTGGAAATCACGAATCAGTTGAAACGGTTGACTTTCTCGCAGATTTTTATCAAAACACTAAAAACATTCATGGAAAATATTTCATAAAGGAGAATTTTGGAGTTTTCGGGGCCGGTGGCGCAGATATAGGGATTCATAGACTAAATGACTCTGAAATTTTTGAGTTGCTAAAGAAAGGAAATGACAAAACAAAAAATCTGGAAAAAAGAATAATGGTAACCCACATGCATCCCAAAGGAACAAAATCAGAATTCTCAGGATTCAAAGGTTCAAAAGCCATAAGGGACGCGATTGAGAAATTCCAACCAAACGTCGCTGTTTTCTCACATATACACGAAGCTGCAGGAACAGAAGACATAATCGGAAAAACCCGCGCGATAAATGTCAGCAGAAAAGGAAAAGTTTTTGAAGTGTGAAAAAATTACATAAATATTTATAAATTAGAAAGCGCATTTTGGGCCTGGGGAGACAGATTTGAATGTGTCTATGGACAAGCATTTCTAAAAAACAAAGATTTAGACAGCGAAGGAAAATATGAAACAGTAATTGGGTATTTTTATAATAATGGAGACTGCCAACAATTAGAAATGATAATGAACAAGCAGGGATTCCCCCAAGTAGTTTTACCAAGTAGATAATTAACTTAAATAACTCAAAACCATTCCATCCATTTCGTTCCAGAATTTTTTAAACACTTCATATCTTTCTTGAGTAAGTTCTAGTATGATTTCCCTGTTTTCTGCCCAATAAAAATCAAATTGCTTTGTATCTCTTTTTGCTTTTGGATTATCTGCAATATCTTTCATTTCAAGACGAATCCAATAATCACTAAGATTGATTGGTAAATGTTTTAATTCAGCAAATTTATATTTCTCCACGATTGCACTTAGATTTTTCATAAAATTTTCAGAATTTGGATTATTGTTTAATATTTCAAAACCTAATAGTCCAAGATTATATATCCAAAATCCTTCCATGCTACTCCTTCCTTCTATTAACCATTTACCAACATGTCCTGAACAACTCCAATTCGTCTTTATAAATCCAAATCTCTTTTTTAAATTGTACATATTATATATCAACTTTCCAACATCCTCGTCCAAATCATGAACTCCTCCATAAAGCCACCTGTCAAAAGCAGCGTCATTAAATATATCTTCCATAATCTGCCATGAATTTAGGCATTTAAAAAACTAAGCATTCACAAAAACTAAAAACTTAAAAGCTTGTTCTTGAGTAGAATATTAGAAAAATGCAGAAAAAAATTGAGAAAACTAAAGAAGAAAAACTAGCGGAAAGTTTTTTTCCTGTAGATGAAAGCGACACAAAGTATGGAATTGAAAAAGAACAAAAAAAACCACTTTCATTCACAGGATTTGAGGAAGCACCGATAAAAGAAACTCAGAGAAAACAGAGAAGTGGGAGAAAAAAATTCTCAAGGAAGCTGAAACGAACTAGGCCTCAAGAAATTATCAAAAAAGAAAAAGAAGTAAAAATTCCAAAGATAAGTCTTAAAAAAGAAGGTTATGAATTAATCATAACTGAAAAACCGCAGGCTGCATTAAAAATCGCTTCTGTTTTGGGAAAATACGAGAAGAGAAATTACCAAAAAGTTCCATACTACGAAGTAAACAGAAATGGAAAAAGAATTTTTGTTGCATGCGCCGTCGGACATTTGTTCAGTTTAACCCAAAACGCAAAAAGCAGGGGAATTCCGACATTTGATATTTCATGGGTTCCAAATTTTACAGTCAGAAAAAATGATTTTACAGAAAGGTATTATAATACAATTCTAAAACTAGTAAAAAACGCCGGAGAAATAACAATTGCAACAGACTATGACATTGAAGGAGAAGTAATTGGCTACAATATTATGAGATTTATCTGCAGCCAAAAAGACGCAAACAGGATGAAATTCTCGACGCTGACCGAAAAAGAATTGAATGACTCATATGAAAAAAAATCAAGTAGCATAGACTGGGGGCAGGCAATCGCGGGAGAAACCAGACATTATTTAGATTGGCTTTATGGAATAAACCTCTCAAGAGCTTTAATGAATGCTATAAAATCAACAGGAAGTTTTAGGATAATGTCCATAGGAAGAGTCCAAGGACCGTCGCTGAAACTGATAGTTGAAAAGGAAAAGCAAATTCAAAGTTTCAAATCAGAACCATACTGGCAAGTTTTTATTAAAGTCAAAAACAAAAAAACCCAGGAAATTATTGAGTTAAAACACACAAAAGATATTTCAAAAAAAACGGAATTAAAAAAGTTTGATAATTTGAAGGACAAAGAAATTGATGTAACAACTGAAAAAAAATCTCAGATTCTTCCTCCAGGGGTTCCATTTAATCTTACGCTTTTGCAAATAGAAGCTTACAAGCTTTATGGAATGACTCCTTCAAAAACTCTTCAAATTGCGCAATCCCTTTACCTTTCAGGATTAATATCATATCCAAGAACTTCAAGTCAAAAACTCCCAGCGTCAATAAACTACGAAGAAATATTAAATAATCTTGCAAAAAAATACAAAGTTGAAAAACTTATTACAAAAAACAAGCCAGTGGAAGGAAACAAAACAGATCCTGCACACCCTTCAATCTACCCTACAGGAAATTTCCAAATAGTTTCTGGAGATGATGAAAAAATCTACAATCTTATAGTAAAAAGGTTTCTGTCGCTTTTCTGCGACGACGCTATAATAGAAAACAAAAAAATAAGAACAGAAATAAATAGCTTACATTTTTCCCTAAGTGGCTCTGCAATAAGAAAAAAAGGATGGATGGAAATTTATCCTGCAAAATTACAGGAAAAAGAAATTCCTGACTTTAATGAAAAAGGAGAAATACTAGATGTAAAAATTGAGGAGAAGCAAACACAACCGCCAAAACGCTATTCGCCAGCTTCAATAATTGCTGAGCTTGAAAAAAGAAACCTAGGCACAAAGGCAACAAGATCAATGATTTTAGAAACACTTTACAATAGAAACTACATCAAAGAAAAAAGCATTGAAGCAACCCCTTTAGGAATTTCTCTTATTGATACGTTAAATAAATATTCTCCCATAATAATCGATGAAAAATTGACGAAAAACTTTGAAAAAGAAATGAATTTGATACAAACGTTGAAAAAAAGATTTCAGGAAAAAGAAAAAGAGATAATAAGTAAGGCAGAAGAATCAATAACAAAGATTATCTCCCAATTCAAAAAAAATGAGAAAGATATAGGAAAAGAACTTTTAGATGCAAATATCAAGCTTAATGAGGAAAGAAAGATAGAAAACACACTAAACATTTGTCCGATTTGTAAAAAAGGAAATCTAATAATTTCCTACTCGAAAAAAAACAAGAAACACTTTGTCGCCTGCAATGCTTACCCCGAATGTAAAAATACTTATTCACTTCCGCAAGGATTCATAAAAAAGGCGGAGAAAAACTGTGAAGATTGTAATTTCCCGATGCTAATGAGAATTGCAAGAGGAAAACGACCTTGGATTTTCTGCTTTAATGTTTCTTGTCCATCTAATAAAAAGAGAATTGAAGAATACAGAAAAAAACATGAAAGAAATATTAATGAAAATCTTTGATTTTCTTTAATCCGGAATGTATAAAAAATAAAGAAAGAATTGAGGCCTACAGAAAAGAGAAAGAAAAACAAGAAGAAAATAAATAAATTATCTTTTTCTTTTACCCTTACTTACACCACTCGTTGACCCAAAAGAGTGATAATGTTCTTTGTGGGGTTTAAGAGCATGTATCAGCAAAATAGCTGCAGCAACCACCACTATCCAAAAAGATACTATAGTTGAGAAAATCTGTGTCGGGAAAATTACAAATATCAAAATCAAAGCTGAGAGAATAATTTCAACCCACCCCCAATTGCACTTCATTTTTACCTCCTTTTACCAACCAATATAAAGATTCTCCTTTAATAAAGGTTTGTAATCAAACCCATTCAAATAATTTTCTCTGGGTCAAAACTTCATTCAGTATTTTGCTTTTTTTTAGAATCATTTCAGGATTGAAGTTAAATTTTACTTGTCCTATTTGCTTGGCCGCTTTTATTAATTCTTCCCTGGTTGAAAAATGTATTTTTTTCTTCATTGATTTTCTGACACTTTCTCTTACAACCCAAACACCGAGTGCAGCCCAGTAACTTGGAGTTTCAATTCTGATTGCAAGAATTGACGCTTGCCTTTTTATGCCGTTTAAGTATTCAAGAATAGGAAGCCGCGTTGCATAATACCCTCCCGCAGTGTTGCTCGCATATTTCTTTCTACCAAAATAACTCTCGAAATCCGTCGACGCTTTTATTTCCTGCGAAGGATTCCAAGAACTTCCAGGAAGGTAAAGCTCAAAAAGCTCGAAACTGAAAATGTCCGGAAAAAGCAGAATCAAATATTCATTTCCCATAAAATCTCCAAAGAATAATTCATAATTTTCTATTTGTTTATAGTTTTTTACATTTTCAATAAGAGTTTTTGCAATGATATCATCGGTAGCTGTTATAGACCAACGCGTGGGAACGAGTTTTTTGCTGTTTCGCATTCCCAAAACACCAACACTTAAAATTTTACTCAAAGTATATTCATTAAAGTTATTTTTGTATAAATAATCTATTCCCTCATTTGCTTTATACTCCCCAGACATAACTTTCTCAACTTTTCTGTGGATTTTTACATTAGAAACTATTTTCGCCTTTTTCAGACCAGCACTAAGTCCATGAGGAGTTAAAATTCTGTCTCTTTTGTTTCCAAAACTCAATCCCCTTTTTAATTCAATCTCAACATCAACGGGTTTAGAAGCAAGGGCAATTTCCTGTGCTATTTGAACAAACTTTTTATTCAAATTAAAATCCTTAACACCTGCTGTAAAACGAGAATTAAGCAAACTCTCTCTTATTTTTATGACGTCGTTGACATTAAAATTATTTTCTGCCCAGAATTTCGCATCGTCGTAAAGCCATGCATTTTCATCTCTTTCCAAAGGACTTAAAATTCCAACATTCACATTAGGATATTTTAACATTGAACCAACAAAAACGCTCGGAGGAGAATTGCTATCTAGTTTATAGATGTTTGAAATATTCTTTATCTTGAAATTTGTATCACCAATCTTTTTTATAACTTCAAATTTTATGTCCTGCATCAGAAAATAAATGGGAGAGAGTTTATATTTTTTGTTAAATCCATCCTTTCTTGAAAATCCCATTATTTCTTATCTCAAAACTCATTTCTTTTTGAGGTATGTTTCTATGTTTTAGAACTATCGCCTTTCTTTTTTTACCTTCAACTTTCAACTCAATTATGCACTTGCTCCAGTACTTCATCAAATCACCTCCGACAAGGTTGGTTTCCCTTTTTATTCCTTTTTTTATGTCTTCATCTGATAAAAAACCACTGTAAACTTGATTTGTTATAATTACAGGAATGTTTTGTTTTCTCGAAATCTCAGAGAGCAATTTCATTTGTCGAGCCATGTTATAATTTATTTCTTTTATCCCAGAATCACTTCTGTTTTTTACTGCTTCTCCCAATTCCAAGCGATAAAGTGTAGCCATTCCATCAACAACAATTAAACCGACATGCTGTTTTTTTAATTCTTTTAGCAATTGTTGAAAGCTTTTTTGATGTTCTTCGAAACTTGAAGGGGAAAGAAGCAAGATATTATTCAAAACTTTTTCATATAAATCATCTTTGTCATCAGAAAGCAACTGTTTTACTCTTTCAACACTAAAACCTCCTTCTGTATCAATGAAAATTACTTTGTTTCCTTTTTTAGCCTGACTGCAAGCAGCTAGAATACAAAAGTTGGTTTTTCCACTTCCAGGAGGCCCTGCAATCATTGTGACTACATCTTTCTCATAGCCCCCAAAAAGCCACTTGTTCAAATCATAACTTCCTGTTGAGATTTTCTCTGTTTTTTGCATTTTTTATAAATATTTATCATTCTTAAGAGCTTTAATTATGTTCTTAGTTAAGTTAGACAAGTTATAACATTCAAAATATGAAATAAGTCTTGCATCATTAATTTCTGCTGACGGGTAAATAATGCCTTTTATTTTTCCAAAATAAATTACTTCTGTCCATGGATTTTTTTTATGAGATATAGTACCTGTAAATGAATCGTAAAAATTTCCGATAATCGCTTCCGCTTGAAGCTCTTCCTTTATTTCTCTTAATAAACACTCTAAACCTCCTTCATCTTCATTTGGCTTTCCTCCAGGCAAAATCCATGAATCTCTTTTTCTAACAAGCAACAATTTTTTATCTTCTATAACGACTAACCTAATTGCCTTATTCATAAAAAAACTAACAATAAAAAGTTAATAAGGATTATTGTAATTACTTCATCCTTTTGAAATCAGATTCAATTTTGTCAAGCTCTTTGACAATATCCTGAATTGCGTCGTTCACAGCTTTCTTCGCTGCCTTACCCTTTGTCTTAACTACAAGAACTGGTTTCTTCGTTGGATGTTCTCTCCTCCAAGCTACAAATTCAACAGAATCATCCTTATTCAAATAAACTCTTAAAATTTCAGCAACTGTGATATTTCCAAGCTCCAATTCAATTTCTTCTTTAGAACTCTTCAAAACATTGACTTCCATAATGAAAATATCCAAAAATGTTTTATAAAGCTTTCTTTTGGATTAATTGTTCTCTTCTATCTTCTTTTTCAATTCATGTAAATCAGCTATTGTAAATTCCTTCATCCCTTTAACATCAAAATCTTTATTTGCTTCATCTGTATCACTTTTCTTTTCTTCTTTCCTTAACGTTACTCCAAGATATTTCTCCACTTTGCCTATAACTTTTTGGTCGCTTATTTTTCCCTCTTCAAGGGATTTCACAATAAACTCTGGCTCTTGGATTTCCCTGGCGAATTCTTCCTGAGTCAAATGCTTCAATCTCCTGGCTCTTAAGATAATCCAATGAAAATTATCTAAAAGTGATTTTTTCAAATCAGGACTATGCCTGAAATTTCTCTGTGCACTTGTGTTTATTATATTTTTCAGAGATTCATTACCCTTTAACCTATCACTCACAAAAGATTTTGGCTTTATATCTGGATTTACTCCTGAAACTTTTTTTAATGTTTCGTAAACACTCGTATTTTGTTTTTCAAGATTAACATTAGACGCAACACTTTTCATCACAGGATAGTCTTCTTTAAAAGAACACTTTCTGCACACCTTCATAACTCCGCTAGGTAGTATTGTGTCATATAGTACAGCCTTATCTTCAGTAATACCGCATTTGTAACATTCGTTCATTAGAGTTTTAAAAAAAGGGTATTTTTTAATATTTGTGTAATGCAGAATAAGGTTCTTACAAATAACTTGAAACTGTTTCTACATACCTTTGCACATTCCTTGCTAAAGCAAATCCTGTTGGAAAACCTTTCAAGATGTGAAATTCACGAGGATTATTTTTATTAAAAGTAATTTTCAAAGCCGGGAGAAATCTACCATTTAAATGTATCATTGTATGACTGTAATCTTCTGTTTCTCTAACAAAACCATTCCTGTATCCCCTTTTGCTTTTTTCTTCAATTCTTGCTTCCCAGCCAAACTCATCTGCGGCTTTAACAAGAGCTTTTTCCAATCTTTCAGGAACTTTGTTTTCTAGGTGAATTATTTTAGTTTCCATCAAATAAATATTTTTAATTGCCTTTTAAAACTTATGCTTGATTAACCAAATAAATTACTTAACTCTTCAGTTGTTTTAAGTTCATACAAAACATATTTCTCATTTATAACAACCGCAGGATATTCCCCAACATCATATGTCTTAATAAGATAGTCAAGAGAGACAATTTCCTGGTCTACTGCAATAGGAATCAAAATCACATCATCTCCTTTCTCTTTCTTCAAATCCTGAAGAATCCTACTCCAAACAATCTGTTCTGATTTTTTCTGTATCTCATTTGTATTATACTCATAAAGATAAACAACTGTATTCACACTAGTGTTTTGACATTTTTGTTTCATGTTTATTACATTCATCCACAGCAAAGTTCTCAACAAGTCATATTTTCTGTGTATTGTATTGAGTGATTCCGTCAACTTACTTGATTCATCGAATTGTTCCAATTGTTTTGCTTCGTCATAAATTTGGTTCGCAAAATCTACATTTGCATTTTTTAGTTCATCGCATGAAATGCTTGGGTTTTCTGGAAGTTTTCCCAATGCAAATGAATCATAAAGAGATGTCTCTGATTGATAAAAGAGATAATTCACATTGTTTACTCTAAGCTGCTCAAGATAAATTCCCATCACGAAACCAAGTGCAAAAAACAAAATTGTTAGGAACAGTGCCTGCCAAAACACATGTTTTTTGCTACTTAACATTTTACTTTAACACCTTTCCCACAACATACACATCATTTAATTTTCCATCGTCAGTCATAAATGCTTTCTCCTTTTTTCCCTCTATTTTAAAACCTAGTTTCTTTGCTAATTTCAACGAAGGTATATTTTTCTCAACAATTTCTGCTTCTGTTTTTTTTATTCCTCTTTTCTTTGCTTCACTTAAAACTTTTTTTATTAACTTTGAAGCAATCCCTTTTTTTTCATAACCAGGACGAATACCCCATCCTAAACTAGTTATATGTCTTACTCTTTTTCTCTTATTAAGATTAAAAGATCCAGTACCAACAACATCTCCAGTATTTTTATCTAAAGCAATAAATAAAATAAAATTAGAGTTTTTTTTATATTTCTTTCTCCATTTTCTTACCTCTCTTTCAGATATGATTTTATCTTGATTTGTATAAATCCAAGTTTTTCTTTTAATTCCTTCATTTATCATTGCTGCAGTTTTTTTCTCATCTCCCGGCTTTGCTCGTCTTATTTCAATTTTCATTTTACCATGAATATTTTTTCCTCGAAAGTTTGTATACTGCCACTATAAGCACCAAAGGTGTTAGCAAAATATATACTAGAAGATAAAAAACAACACTAAAAAAGTTTTCCTTTTCCTTTATATGGCTGTTTATAAAGGAAATTGAAAAGTAAGTGAAACCAACCCCTAACAAAAATAAGATTATTCCCAAGAAGTTAAGTATTGATGGATTTAGATTTATATCTTGTAAGACAATAATTGCTGTCTGTGAAGCGAGTGAGTAGTTTGTGGTCAGGTAGTAAGACAAAAATCCCCTAAGAATTCTATAAAAGAAAATTCCCAAACCAAAAACTCCAAGGACAAGTGAAAATGCAAAAAAAGGGATTATAAAATAACCAAGCATTCCTTTCCTGAACAAAACGTTTTTGTATTTTATTATACATTGAATTCCTCCAATAGTCCAGCGAATTCTTTGTTTTATCCATTTCTTTATAGTATTCGGAGCAACAGTGGTAGACTTTGAAATAAAAGACATTCTTACTTTGTATCCGTCGTGAAGCATATGCCAAGTCGCCTCAATGTCTTCTGTCAAATTTTTAGTGTCAAACCCCCCAATTTTTTTCAGAATCTTTTTGTTGTAAAGAGCCAGAGGTCCAGGCGTTACATAAATTGAATCTACAAAATCAAGAAGCTTTCTTGTGAACGCAATAACTTTGTATTCAATTGCTTGCATTTTTCTGAGAAAGTTATTTCTGTCTCTTACAAGAATACTCGTTGTCACAACACCAACATCTTTATCATCAAAATATCCAGTCATTGTACTTAAGGCATTTTTGTCAGGATAAGAATCAGCATCGACAACAGCAATCAAATCTCCTTTTACGTAAGGAATTGCATAATTTAAGGCTGCTCCTTTATTTCCTTCATTTACTTTATCTAGAACTTTCACTTTTGAATATTTTTTTTCTAATTCTCGGACAATCTTCAAGGTGTTATCAGTAGAACCATCATTAATGACTATAACTTCCNCAATATATTTATAATCAGAATTCAAAACACTTTTAACAGTTCCTTCTATGCTGTCTTCTTCGTTGAATGCAGGAATCAAAACAGAAACAGAATATTTATTTTTCGCTTTTGGGAAAGAAAAAATCTCTTTTCTGTTTTGGGCAAAAAGAACTGTGAAAAGCATCAAAAAATAAAGGGCCAAAAACATATACACAAGATAAATAACAGTTAGTGCTTCAGGCATGAAAAAAACCTGCTGGTTTTTTTCGATTTTCCTCAAAACACTGAAAGGCGATTTCTAATTGCCCAAAATGAAATCGCAGACCTATCTCAAAATAACCAGCTTTATTTAATTCTATTTTCATTTTAATTCAAGCTTATCATTTTCAGAGATGTTGAAATAATCGTAAAATTCGTCGCTTAAGGTGAGTTCGTAAGTATGCCCTATTTTTTTCTTTTTTATCAATCCAAGTTCATAAAATTTTTTTATGTGTTCGTATGCTTTGTTGCTCCTAATCTTAACCAAAACACTTTGTTTCATCGGCTGCTTATATGCAATTATCGCCAAAGTTTCCTGTTCAGCTTTTGAAAATTCACTGTTTCCAGTCGCTAGTTTATTGACAATCTCATGATACTGTGATTTGACATCCATTTTCCATAAATTATTTTTCTCGACAATTTCAATTGCAGAAGAATCATTGTTATATTTTTCCTTTAATTTCCCTATAATTTCCCTTATGATTATAGGATTCAAATCACTCAACGAAACAAGTTCCTGCATTGACAAAAACCTTCCAGAAATGAAAAAAACTGCTTCAAGTTTCTTTATGTCCTCCTTTTCTCTGAATTCATCAATCTCGTTGAATGTCTCGCTCGAAACCATAAGTTAAAGAAAGAGCCAAAGTTTAAAAAATGTTATTGTCTATTTTTTCACGCTAAAAGTATAACCATCCTTGCTGTCTTCTACATGAGAAGTAACTACAATAAACCTTCCATGTTCTTTCTTGTCTGTATAATCCAAACCAGCAACTCTCGAAATTGGTTCATTAATTTTTGGCAAAGCACAGAAATACGGCTCTTCATTAAAATAATTTAAAATCCACGTTAATTTGTTTACATTTTCCATGTTTTTTGTTAGTCCAGTTAATATACTCATTCCAAAACCTTCTAATAAATCATCCCTATCTCTTTTTTTAATATCAAAAATATAAGGCATCCTTATCGTCCTGTCTTTATTGTGTTTAATACCATTTTCTCTAATAGTCAGGCTTTTTTCAAGCTCGCTAAATTCAGGAGTAACTATCTTTTCATTTTGGATTTTAGGATGATCTTCAAAAACCATTCTTACCTGAGAAAAATTACTATTAACTTCCGGATAATAATGAACAGCCGTATCTGCTACAAGCCAAGATCTCTTCATTTTATGAATTACGTCCCTCGCTGTATCATTTTCTAAATTTCCTAGAGAAATATAAACTAATTGAACAAGTTCAGGCATTGTCGGCATCCTAGTTCCTTTCTTATAACTGATGTTATCTCTCAAATGACTAAACTTTCCAGGACCAATTCTTTTAGCATTAAGAATTTCTTGAGGCGCTTCTCTTGATTTTACAATTACATCTATCATTAAAAACCGATAAATAATAGGTTTAAAACATTTATGGTATTTTAACTCAACCAATCTTAAATCTCAATATTGCACCCATACCAGAAAGGTTCAAGAACTGCTCTCCTTCAATTGTCTCTGTTGAAACAATGTGGACTTCTGCCGAGATATTTTGGGCTAGTTTTTTTAATTCACTAAAGAGTTTTTTATCTATTGCTTTAGATAAAATAAGTTTGTCAACAGCTCCGTATTCCAAAGCCTTTCTGATTTTCTCTTCATTATACAAAACCATATCTGGTTTTTCTCCAAGTTTCTCAAAGAAGTTTTCAAGTAGTTTTTTCTCTTTCGTTATTTCTTGACTAGCAAGTATGTCCTCTGATTTTTTCACAAGTTCTTTCAGTCCAGATTCATCAGCATCTCCAATGTCCCTCACACCAATAACCTTATCCTTTAATTTTGTAACCAAGTAATCTCCTTCCAAAAATTCATCTTTTGTGGGTATTGGTCCTCCTACTAAAATTCCCTTAAGCTTTGGCATTTCGAAAAATATTTTTTTCATTTCATCTGCAATTCTTTTGTAAAATTCTTTTGTCAAGCCTTCTGTAATTCTATGAAACCTCTGAGACGATTGTCCTCCAGCCCTAACTTTGGAAGGAATTCCAGAAGTCATTTTTTGCAGGAGTTCTATACTTTTTCCCTCAAGCAATCCAATCGCAGCTTCTTTTCTGTCCATAACCAAAAGGGCAAAAACTTCATCAACTTCCAGCATTTCTTTCAGCGGCTCAAGAATAAATTCTTTGTCACATCTATAAAGCCGGTTTTTTAAGGGCATAGGAGTTTCAATTTCCCAAATCCTCAAATCTGTTTGCCCTTCAATTTTTGAGATGTTGCCTGAAAAAATAGCCATNCCATTATCNGGAGTTTTTTTNTAATCTTTCAAAGCTCTTACTATTTTATCAAGAGCATCTGAAACATTTTTTNTCGTAGATGTTGATTTTATGTTTTTNGCAGTTGATTTTTCAGCCTCAAGTTGCCTCTGAACAGCGTTCACATCATAACCAATAGGAATGTACACGCTAANCAGCTCTGTCTGTCTTCCTTTGTAAGACCCAAGTTCTTCCAAAGTTTCCTCAAGTTCTTCTTTAGTTAATTTCATTTTAAACAAACTCTACCTTGAACTCACCCTCTTTTATTTCTTTTGCATTTGTGACGTTTTTTAGGTCCTCTAAAAACTCTTTTAAGGCATTATATGTTTTTTTGTCTAAAGTTAAAATTATCTCTGAATTCATTGACTTTTTATTCTGTGTTTTTTTACTTCTAATCTTAGAAAGGGTATCCCTATATACATACCACCTATTTACCCAACCTAATTCTCTCCAATCTTCTTCATCCCATTGCCATTTTCCTTTATGCATATCATAAAATTTCGGCCAAACAGAAACATGAATGCTCTTATTTTTTTCAGTTTTTTTGAAATGTTCTTGATAAATTTCTTCTGTAACAAAAGGCATAATCGGAGCCAACAATTTCAAGATTGTCAATAGTGAATTGTATAGTGTATATTGTGCTGAAATTTTCTTGTCTCCTTTTTCATTGTAAATTCTTTTTTTAACTGTTTCAAGATAATCATCACAAAAATTTCTCCAAAAAAAATCCTCGACATTGAACTTTACTCTTGAATATTCATACTTTTGAAAATAATCAGTTACTATATAAACAAGACGATTTAAATCTTTCAAAAAATATTCATCAATTTTCTCCAACTTCTTTGGTTTCTGTCCTTTGTAGTCTTTAAGATTCATAAAGACAAATTTTGCTGCGTTTCGTAGTTTATTTACAAATTTTTTTCCTGTAACCAACTCTTTTTCCTGATAGTCCATGTCTTCACCAAGCTTACTTCCTGCTGCCCAAAACCTTAAAGCATCTGCACCAAATTCTCCAAGAACCTTTTGAGGCTCGATAACATTGCCTTTTGACTTTGACATTTTTTCTCCTTTCAGAGAAACCATTCCTGAAATAACAATATATCTCCAAGGGATTTTATTTTCATGTAGATATGATTTAACGATTGTATAAAACGCCCATGTCCTGATTATATCATGTCCATTAGGTCTTAGAGAGTATGGGATTTTTACCATATTTTTAACTAAAGAAGAAGTTATCTGCGGTGTTAAGCTCGAAGTCGCCCAAGTGTCAAGAACTTTAGATTCTGGAGCAGCATATTCATTACATTTAAGACATTTTCTTTTTATTTCAAAAGGGTCAATCGGAAGTTCTTTTTCTTTAGGAAAAATTACTTCTTTGCATTTTTCACAACGCCAGACAGGAATAGGAATTCCAAAATGCCTGTCTCTTGAAATATTCCAGTCCCAATCCAAACCATTAATCCAGTTTTCATATCTTTTTCTCATATACTCTGGATGCCATTTAACTTTTCTGCCTTGCTCAATCAACTTTTTTTTCTTGTCCATTATTTTAACAAACCATTGCTTCGTTGGAATAAACTCAATTTCTGTACCACACTTATCATGAACATTGACAACATGAAAAATTTGTTTTTTTTCAATAACAAATCCTTTTTCTTCCAAATCTTTCAAAATCTTTTTCCTAGCGTCTTTAATCTTAAGCCCCTTGTAATCTCTAACGTCAAGAGTTCCATTTCTATTCAAAATTATTTTAGGTTTTAGCTTATGTCTTTGAACAGCATCAACATCATACTTGTCTCCATAACTGCAAACCATCAACGCGCCTGTTCCTTTTTCAGGATTCGCTGACTTATCTGCAATGATTGGAACTTCAAAATTAAACAAAGGAACTTTTGCTTTTTTTCCGATAAAACTCTTATACTTTTTATCTTCAGGATGAACAAAAACAGCAACACACGCAGAAATAAGCTCTGGTCTTGTTGTTGCAATAGGCAAATCTTTTCCCCCAGCTTCAAATTTTATTACAGAAAACTGACTCTGCAATTCCTTGTCTTCAAGTTCTGCTTGAGCTATTGAAGTCTGGCATTCAGGACACCAAATTGTAGGAAATTCTTTTTCATAAACTTCTCCTTTTTTATAAAGCTCAATAAAAGACTGCTGAGAAATTTTTCTTGAGTTTACATCGATTGTTGAATAAAAAACATCAAAATCAGAAGATATTCCAATGTCTTTCCAATCTTGAATAAAGTCGGGAGTTATTTCTTTAAGGGTTTTTAGACAAATTTTAATAAAATCTGCTCTGGACATTTCCTTGCTTTTAACTCCCTTAATTTTTTCCACAAGTCTTTCTGTTGGCAAACCGTTGTCGTCTGTTCCAAAGGGGTAAAAAACCTGACCTTTTTCGGCTAAGTACATTCTTTGAAAACGGGCAATAAAATCCTGCTGGGAGTAAGAAAAAGCATGACCGATGTGTATTTTCCCAGATACAGTTGGCGGTGGTGTATCAATGCTGTAAACTTTCCCTTTCTTTTTAAAATCAAACTTGTAAATTTTTTCCTTTTCCCAAAACTTCCTTATTCTTTCTTCACTAAACTTAAAATTATCAAACATAAATACATTAACTAGAAGAAGTTTTTAAAACTAATTAAAAAATTGGCTTATTATTAGCTAGGATCACATCCATCACAATTACAAACAGAATTCTCATTAAGATCTTTTTTATCAAGATCCCATATTTTTGGAATTTCTCCAAAAATCATTTTGTAATATTTTTTAAAATTCATAAATCCTTCAATTCTCTTAGATTTAGGCGTACCATTAATATAGGGGGTATGGTGTAAAAAATATTGTAAGTTATCCTCACAAAAATCATGATAAGCTTTTGTGAAAAGTATAAATTGATGCCATATTGCATCTACTTTAGTGCTCATCATTGCAAGATTATTCCCAAAAATTTGTGTTAAAAAAACATATCTTTTAAATTCTATAAAAGCTTCTTGATATTCTTCAACAGAAGAAAATTCTCCTTTTTCAATAAGCTTTTCTTGTAAATAAGGTGCATCAAATCCATTCAATTTTTTGAGTAAATTTTTTTGTTGAGTTGTTAGACTATCATCTTTAAAAAAGCCAACCCCTTCGGAGAAATTCTTTTTATGTAAATTTATGGGCTCAATTAATGTTTGAGGCATAATTCTTAAAACGAATTATGATATTTAAATATTTCTATTATTTTTCTTAAAACCAATAACTTATTTTATACCAAGAAACTTTTAAAAACTATCCCTCTATCTGAAATACATGGCACAAGAAGGTATAAGTATTCCAACAGGAGCATTCGGCGGATTAATGAGATTCAACGAGGAATATAACAGCGTTTTCAGTTTAAAACCAACCCACGTAGTTGTCTTCGTTGTTTTGATAGTAGCATTCAGAATATTTCTAGAGTTTTTTTATTAAAATGTTCCCAGGATTAAACCCAAAAAAAATGCAGGAATTGATGAAGCAAATGGGAATATCTCAAGAAAATATTGGCTCATCGCAAGTTATTATAAATCAAATAGATGGGAAAAAAATAATTATTGAAAATCCTTCCGTAACAAAAATGAAAATCCAGGGACAAGAAACATTTCAAATAACAGGAGACGTTAAAGAAGAAGATTTCATTTCCGAAGGAGATATAAAAACAGTCATGGAAAAAACTGGTGTATCCAAGGAAAAAGCAAAGAAGGCTCTTGAAAAAAATAATGGTGATTTGGCTGAAACAATCTTAGAACTAAGTGATTAATCACTTAAAAAAACATCACAAAGCTTAAAAAGGAAACCAAAAGTATAAAAAGCCTAAAATCCTTGTAATTGTCGCTTCTAAAAGTAATTTTTGGGAAAGTTATGGAAGATATAATTCAAGAGAAAATAAGTGCTGACCATTTGTTATATGTCAGCCTGAAGTACACAAAAACTTGCGATGTTATACTAAATTTGATTCTTCGTTGGCGCAGGATGATTGAAGTAAGCATTGATGAGACACTAGTTAAAGCAAAAAGTAAAAAAAAGATTTCTTCAATTCCTGGAAACCCTGCAATGAAAATAGAAGAAGCTAAAAAACTTTTCAAAAAAGACAAAAACTTTCAGGAAGTCATTGAAATGTATGAAATGTTCAGGAAAATCGACGAGTTAAAAAAAGAACGCATCGGAGAATTCAGGAAAAATGTGACATTAAAAGTTTTCTACAAAGGAGAGGAAGTTAATATTAATTTGGAAAAACTCAAAGAATACGCTGACAAGTTAGAAAAGTTTATAAGCACAATAAAACAATTCCTTCTACAGAAATAGATTTTAGTTTTTGTTAAAATGAGCAGATTAATTGTTATTACGTCAGGAAAAGGAGGAGTTGGAAAAACTACCACTGCGATAAATCTAGGTGCTGCAATGAATTATTTTAAAAAAAATGTTCTTGTCGTCGATGGAAATTTGTCCACACCGAACATCGGCGTTTACCTTGGCTCTTCAGAAGTTCCTGTAAATTTAAATCATGTTTTAGCGGAAAAAGCAGATTTAGAAGAAGCAGTTTACGAGCATGAATCAGGAATGAAAATACTTCCGTCTTCACTTTCTATAAATGAACTTAAAAAATTAAGACCTGAAAAAATTAAAGATTTCAGAAAAGATTTCAGAAAAATATCTGATTTTGTAATAATTGATAGCGCTGCAGGATTGGGAAATGAAGTATTGTCTGTATTTGATCTTGCTGATGAATTAATTATTGTAACAAATCCAGAAATTCCTGCAATAACAGATGCTTTGAAAGCAATAAAAATCGCGGAAAAAAAGAAAAAGAAAATTCTCGGTGTGATAATAACAAAGGTTCGTAAAGATAATATAGAGATGAGTCCTGAAGCAGTCAAAGAAATGCTTGAAGTCCCTATATTAGGAATGATTCCGCATGATTTGGATGTTTCACGCGCGTTGAACTTAAAAAATCCAGTGGTTTACAGTCATCCAAAAAGCAATGCGGCGCGCGCTTACAAGGAAATCGCAGCAAGAATAATAGATGAAAACTATGATTCTGAAAAAGACAAAGAAAGAATGCTCCGGAGACTTCTCAGAAAATTGGGTTTGATTGTTTAACTTTTTTCGTTGTAGGTATTTGTTTTCGCTCCAAAGTCACTCAAGTCTTTTTTAATAGATAACAAAAAAATTTTCTTTTATGTTAATAATCTTTGGATGGGCTTTTCGCGAAGCGAATTTTTGGGTGGGAATAATCAAATGTTAGTGAAGCAATTCAATTAACCCTGCTTCCAATTTCAATATCTTCAACTTTTACAATTTTACCAACTCTAACATCAAGCTTTTCCCAATCTGAAAAATTTATTGGAGGTTTCATATTTTCTTAAACAAAACTTCTGATTTTTTAATTTTGTCTGTTTTGAAAATTCTCTCAATTTTTTTCGCCGTTTCAGGAATGAAAATTCCCAGATAAGGATTTATTTTTCTGATTGATTCAATTAATTGATATAATATCTTTCTATCCGCCTCAGTATGTTCCCAAACCCTTATTTCTTGGGTATAACCATTACAGAAATCAATAAATTTAAAAATTTCGTCTAATGCCTTATCAAACTCGTAATTATCTAAATATTTTTCAATAAGTGATATAGTAGCTTCAAGAAATTGTGAAGGATATGATAAAATAAGAGGGAATACTTCTCCAAATTCTATTTTTAACCCCTCCCCTTCTTTTGGTCTTAGAATATACTCATTTTTTTTCTTATCTAAAACCTCTATCTTTAACTTACTTCCTCTTAATAATCTTTTTCGTTCATCATCCAAAGTCAGTGTAATAACCGGCTTTGTAATTCCATATTTTTCCGCCAGCGCACTTATTCTTAAGATTAAATTTCCCAACTTGTCCGCAAGTTCATTATTTCTTTTCTTCAAGAGCTCTTCTGAAAAATCTGAATCATCAAAAACACTGCATCTTAGCAATGAATATCTCACACTATCGCTCCCATATTTATTCACAAGTTCAATCGGGTCTATCACATTTCCAAGTGATTTTGAAATCTTTTTTCCCTGAAAATTCAAATAACCATGAACTAAAAGTTTTTTTGGCAAATCATAATCAGCAGAAATTAGGATTGAAGGCCAAATCACAGAATGAAACCAGTTTATTCCCTTCCCAATAACATGAACATCAACAGGCCAATTTCCTTCAGCGCCAGAAATGTAATTAATTAAAGCATCAAACCAAACATAAATTTTGAAATTTTTGTCTATTGGAGAATCAATTCCCCAGTCCAAATTTGTTCTTGAAACACACAAATCCTTCAAAGGTTCGTTTTTCAGTCTCGAAACAATTTCATTTTTTCTCTGCTCAGGAATTATGTAAGAATCAATAAACTTCAGCAATTTATCTTTGTATTTGCTCAACTTAAAAAAATAAGCTTCCTCAGATATCCACTCGGGTTTTATATCATGCTCAGGACACTTTCCATCAATTAAATCTTTCTCTGTTTTGAAGGCTTCACAACCAACACAATAAAGCCCCTCATATTCTCCTTTGTATATATCCCCATTGTCATAAATTTCCTTGAAAATTTTCTGTGAATTCAATTTATGTTCTTTTTCAGTCGTCTTGATAAATCTGTCATAATCAACATTAAGTTTTTTACACAATTCTACAAAAATCTTGGAATTAGAGTCAACAAATTTTTTCACAGGAATACCTTGTTCTTTCGCGGCTCGTGCATTTTTTTGAGCGTTTTCATCAGTGCCAGTTAAAAACCAAGTCTTTTCTCCTTTTGCCTTGTGCCATCGAACTAGAGCGTCAGCTAAAACTTTCTCGAATGCATGCCCTATATGAGGTCTCGCATTAACATAGTCTATCGCCGTCGTAACATAAAAATTTTTTGTCATGTAAAAAATTAAGAAATTAGATATAAAAAACTATCATTCTGGAAGCAGAAGTCTCTGAATCCCTCTGCCTTTCTTCGTTAGAATTTTGTCAGCAGATTTTAGCCTGTTATAAAAAACAACGGCATCTTTATCATTAATCCCCGGAATGATATCTTTAATGACTTTTATGTAATAAGAATCAGGAACTTCTCCTCCGAATTCAATATAAGCCCTCCTAACATCTTTATGCTTCCCCCTTATCCTTTCAAATTGTGTATAAGCTTTAGGATTCACTTGCTTAAATTCTTCTAATGCTAAAGTTATTTTTCTAACATAAGATACAGCCTCATCACTCCAACCCAATCTCAGAATTAAATTAGAATCTTTCAAAGCCTCTTTAACCTTCAACCTTTCGGCAGCTTCCTGCCCATATTTTTCAAACTTTCTTTTTGCTCTGTCACTTATTTTTCCCGTAACACTTGTTAGGAATTTATGAGTGATTATATTAACAGCGTAATCTTTCAGGTTCAGCTTCATATTTTTATTGAATATATAGTATATAAAAACTTAATGGTAGCACAACAAACTATTTAAATAAAAATGATTTTTATTAATAATGTTCAAAAGAAATGAATGCAAAAACTGTGGTGAGAAACTTGATAGAAAATATAGCTTCTGCCCTACTTGCGGAGAGTATTTGAAAGAGAAGAAAAAATCAAAAAACGATGGCCTTTTAGGAGATGATGATTTCTTGAATGAATTTGAGGATTATAATTCTCCAATATTAGGAGGAATTAGCGGGAGGATGATAAACAAAATGTTTGAAAGTGCAATGAAAATTCTGGAAAAAGAAATGAGAAAAGAAATTAAAAAAAACCCCGTAAACAAAGGTCCAAAAACAGAATACAGACTTTACATAAATGGAAGAAAAATAGAACCAAGAGAGCTATCAAACAACAAAAATCAAATAGAAGAAAAAGAAATAAAAGACCTTCCTAACAACATCTTGAAAAACTTTTCGGCGCTTCCAAGAAAAGAACCAAAAACTAACGTAAGAAGATTTTCAGATAAAATTGTTTATGAAGTAGTTGTTCCTGGTGTAAAATCAATAGAAGATATATCTATTATTCAATTAGAAAACAGTCTTGAAATAAAAGCCGTGACGAAAGGCAAAGCATATTACAAAATAATTCCAATCAACCTTCCCGTAATTGATTACGAACTTTCAGAGGGAAAACTTGTTCTTGAACTTGATAGCAAGGAATAAGGTAAATGAGCCTGCGAGGATTTGAACCTCGGACCCCTGCCTTATCAGAGCAGTGCTCTAACCGGGCTGAGCTACAGGCTCGCTTCATTTTTCTGTTCAAGACTGTAGCGACCAATCGGTTTTAACGATAGGGGTTATTGTAAGGGGATATGCCCCTCATGAGCTACAGGCTCGCTTAAAATCAAAACCAAATCCATTTATAAAATTGTCTAATTAAATTTAAAATCTTTCTTGAATTTCTTTATTGAATTCATGTAAGAATCTTGGCTTTCATCATACGCATTTTTTGTGTACTGCCAATTCCAAGACAAAACTTTAGGAGTTTTAAAGCCGAAAAAATCAAGCACTTTCCTCTGTATTTTAACCACATTTACTCCATTCCAATTTTGACCAACAAAAATAACACCGGCGTCAATATTTCCCAAAATATTATCTTCTTTAAGTGTTGAGTGCCTATTCTCAAGCCATGTAAGTCTTTCTATAAGTTTTTGATAAATCGCATTCGCCTGACCCCACCTTATAGAACCAAAAAACAAAACAGCATCAGAAGACAATAACTCTTTAGAAATTTTCCAGAGTTCATCATCTTTATTATTTATTGATGCATAACACCGATGACAACCAGACGGATTTTTTTTCTTATCTTTCAAAACAGCGTCTTTAACACCACAATTATTACCTTTAGAAGTAGAAACATTACCCTCACACATATAAATTTTTAATGTCGCAACTTCAATAATTTTTGATTTTTTTCCAAGTTTTTTGTTTATGTAATAGGCAAGTTGGGAACTTTTTGGAATTTCATGATTTCCAGCCCACCTATTAGAAGTTGTTAAAAGCAAAACATTTCTCTTTTTCTTCAGATAAGAGACCGTATCGTCCAACCTTTTTTTTGGCTGCATTTAAATATTTGTAAGTTTAGGTATAAATAATTATCCAAAAATAAAATTAAGAAAGTTTAAAAATGAATTTTTTCTATTCTTAACATGGCACACGGAATGTATCACTATATGAAAGAAGCATGGAAATCTCCAGATAGAAAAGTCTTGAGGGAAAGAATGATTCAATGGCGTAAAGACAATGCAGTGAAAGAAATTGACAAGCCATTAAGAATTGACCGTGCTAGAAACCTCGGCTACAAAGACAAAACAGGATTTGTAGTTGTAAGAGTCCGTTTAAGACGCGGAGGCCACAAGCGTTCCAGACCAAATAAAGGACGCAGAGGTAAAAGATTGCACACTAGAAAAAATCTAAAGATGAATTACCGCTGGATTGCAGAACAAAGAGCAGCCCAAAAATTCATGGACTTCGAAGTCCTAAACTCATACTTAATTGGAAAAGATGGATTTCATTATTTCTACGAAGTGATTCTTGTAAATCCAAATGCTCCGGAAATAAAAAACGATTCTACAATTTCATGGATTTCAAAACCCAGAAACAAAGGGCGTGTTTTCAGAGGTTTGACTAGCGCAGGAAAAAAATCCCGTGGATTAAGAAGCAAATCTCCAAACTTGAAAGTCCGTCCAAGCGCAAGAGCAAACAAGAACAAAGGAAAATAAACAAACTTAAAAATATCTTCTTCTTAGGAAGTAGATGGCCATAAATATTTTTTACTTCTCAGGAATTGTTGGATTATTGTTAATTATCGCTGGTGTTTTAATAAAAAAGAAAGACAGGAAAATAAGAGACATATTATACATTATTGGGGGAACATCATTAATAGCATACAGTTTCTACATAAAAGATGCCATATTCATAACCCTACAGATAGTTTTTGTGTTAGTTGCTGTATACGATTTAATATTACAAATGAATAAAGGAAAAGTAAGTGTAAAAAAACCACGGATGTCTTAACATGAAATACAAAAAGCTCGCTGAAATTTATGATGAATTATCTTCAACTACCAAACGTTTGGAAAAAATTGAAATTCTATCAAAATTCCTAAAAGAAATTGGCGAATCAGATAGAGATATTTTATATTTGTTGCTCGGAGATATTTACCCTGAACATGATGAAAAGAAAATTGGAATTTCAAGTCAGCTAGCAATAAAGGCGATTGCCAAATCAACCGGAGTAACAAACAGCGAAGTTGTGAATGAATGGAAATCTTTAGGTGATTTGGGAAAAGTAGCTGAAAAATTAAAAAAACAAAAAAGGCAATCAACTCTTTCTCAAAGTAACTTGACAACTGAAAAAGTTATTTCAAATTTGAGAAAACTCCCCGAGATGGAAGGAAAAGGAACTGTTGAAAAAAAAATCTCGCTTATAACTGAATTGCTGACTTCTGCTTCGCCTCTAGAAGCACTCTACTTGATTAGAATTGTAATTGGAGATTTAAGAATCGGATTGAAGTCGAGCACCGTTAGAAACGCTATTGCAAAAGCATTTTTCAAGGAAGAAGAAAAGAAAAATGCTATAGAGGAAATTCAAAATGCTTATGACATGAATCCTGATTTAGCATTAGTATTTGAACTTGCAAAAAAAGGAAAAAGATTTTCTATAGAACTAAAAGCAGGCAAGCCGATAAAAGTCATGTTGGCTCAGAAAGCAAACACAATAAAAGATGCATTTGAAAAAGCAGGAAAACCTCTCGCTGCTGAGTTCAAATACGACGGATTTAGAATGATGATAAATAAAAAAGACGGAAATATAACTTTATACACTAGAAGACTGGAAAATGTAACTAATCAATTTCCAGACATTGTTGATGTAATAAAAAAACACATAAATGGGAATTCATTCATTGTTGACGCTGAAGTAATTGGTTACAATCCCAAGACAAAAAAATATGTTCCATTCCAGGCAATTTCACAGAGAATAAAAAGAAAATATCATGTAGAAAGGCTTGTAAAAGAACTTCCTGTTGAAGTGAAAGCTTTTGACATTGTATATTTGAATGGAAAAAATATTATTAAAGAACCTTTTGAAAAAAGAACAGAGATATTAAAAAAGATCGTAAAAAATGAAAGATATAAAATAACAACTGCTGACCAGAAAATAACAGACAGTGAAAAAGAAGTCAGAGATTTTTACAATAAAGCAATAAAAGACAACCAGGAAGGTTTGATTCTAAAAAATTTGAAAGCTCCTTACAAACCAGGAAGTCGTGTCGGTTTCATGCTGAAGTTAAAAGAAGAATTGAGAGATTATGATTTAGTTATAACCGGCGCTGAATATGGAACTGGAAAGAGAAGTGGATGGATGTCGAGCTTCATCCTTTCATGCTTGGGAGAAAAAGATGGTGAGTTTCTAGAAATCGGAAAAGTAGGAACAGGAATAAAAGAAAAATTTGAAGAGCAAGAGGAAAAAATAGGAACTTCTTTCCATGAGTTAACGGAAATGCTTAAGCCTTTAATTACAAAAGAACACGGAAAAACTGTTGAAGTAAAGCCAAAAGTAGTCGTCGCTGTGACTTACCAAGAAGTTCAGAAATCTCCAAACTACAATTCTGGTTTTGCATTAAGGTTTCCAAGATTCACAGCTTTAAGAGAAGACAAACCTCTTTCAGAAATTACAACGCTGAATGAAATCAAAAAAGATTATGAAAATCAAAAGAAGGATTTCAAATATAGTTAAAACTTCTCATGACATTCATATTTAATTTACTAATGAAAAAATTTATGGAACCAGTAAATTTAATTACTTCTTTAGGAGGAAGGTCGCCCATTTACATAACTCGCTTGACAAGATATGGGGTAGCTGGTGGGCTTACTCTTGTTCTTGACATAGTTTTGTTATTCATTTTAGTGGAATTTTTAGGAATATATTATCTCTTAGCTGCTGGAACTACATACGTAATAGCACATTCAACAAACTACTTTATTCAAAGAAATTGGGGGTTTAAAGAATCAAAATCGCATGTGTTTAAAGGATATGTGTATTTCATCTTTTTTGGCATTTTGGGAATTTTTTTGACAGTATCTTTGCTAGCGGTTGCTGTTGAGAAACTTGAACTTAATTATTTACTTGGAAGATGGTTTGTATCTATTTTTGTGGGGCTCGTCTTGTTTGTCTTAAATTATAACATCACATTCAAGATGGGAAAAGAATTATCTCATTTATTCAAACGTGTGAAGAAGAAAAAATAAATCTCTCGAAGCCTTTATAAAGCCACTTCCTTTATAAATACCAGTTATTAAAATGACAGCAAAATCTGTTGGAAATTATAACATACAAAACATTGTCGCAACGACTTCTCTCGAAAAGCCAATTCCTCTTGTTAAATTGTCAAGAACTTTACCAAATACAGAGTACAATCCAAAAACTTTTCCGGGTTTAGTTTTAAGAGTGAAAGAGCCAAAGTCGGCAGTTTTAGTTTTCTCTTCGGGAAAACTTGTATGCACAGGAACAAAATCAATAGTTCAAGTCAAAAAAGTGATAGGTGTTGTAATAAAGCAATTAAGAAAAATAAATGTTAAAATAACTGTGAAGCCAAAAATTACAGTGCAAAATATTGTGGCTTCAGGAACAATAAACTTGAAACTCAACCTAAACTTTCTTGCTTTGGAAATGGAAAACACAGAATACGAACCAGAACAATTTCCAGGGCTTGTATATAAATTGGCAGAACCAAACGCGACATTTCTTCTTTTCAGTAACGGAAAACTTGTATGCACAGGAACAAAAAATAGAAACCAGCTTGAAAACTCCATGAACCAGTTGCTGAAAAACGTCAAGGCAACTATAAAAAATCACTGATTTTTTATTTGGATTCTTTTCTTAAAATAGAAGCCCGCTCAATATCAGTTAAATTTATTTTTTCTTCAGTTTGATATAAATAAATTCCATTGAGTATATTTCCATTAAACTCTACATAAGATTCATTAATTCTATAAGTTCCTTCGTCAACTCTTCTCACATCACCCATATTCCCATTCATTGGCCCTTCATATTGCAAATATCTCCTTTTAACCTTACCCCCATATTTTATAGCCAATCCAGATTGATTAAGTTCTGCGATTGTTTCAAACTTCATTAATACAACTTGTTCTGGATCTTGACCTAGAGATTCTTCTAAAACAATATCATAATGATCTGGACTTTCTGGATGATTAGTATGCCTCAATACGGCAAATCTAAGCGAATTCATAACTTTAGTTTAATCCATTAATTTATAAAGATTTCTATAACATTTCAAAAACAATCTTTTTCCCACAACAAACTATAAAAATCAGTACTTTTTACCCTTATCATGGAAAAGAGCGGAAGAAGTAAAGAGGAATTTATAATAGAGGCGAAGAATTTTTTTGATTCTTACAAAACAGATTTCGGGGAATATCTAAGAAAAGGAAATAATGTAATATTCATTGACTTCATGAAACTCTCGGAATTTTCAAGCGCTCTCTCGGAAGAAGTGCTCGCAAATCCCGAAGAAACTCTCGCAGAAATAGAAGCTGCTATAGAAGAATCAGGGCTAATCATAGGAAACATAAGGGTCCGTCTTTACAATCTTCCTGAAAGCCAGCAAATAGACATCAGGAACATCAGGTCAAAACACATTAACGAATTCGTCGTAGTTGAAGGAATCATCAGGCAATCAAGTGATGTAAGACCCCAAGTAGTAAACGCAACATTTGATTGCCCTTCATGTGGGACAAACATCTCTTTATTGCAGATGGAAAAAAAATTCATAGAACCTTCAAGATGCTCGTGTGGAAGAAGAGGTGGTTTTAAATTAATCAAAAAAATAATGGTTGACACCCAAAGACTTGTAATTGAAGAATCTCCAGAATCGCTCTCAGGAGGCGAACAGCCAAAAAGAATAAATGTTTTCGTAAAAGAAGATTTAGTCGAGCCAAAGATGGAAGAAAAAACAACTCCCGGAAGTAGGATAAAAGTCATCGGTGTTTTAAAAGAAGTTCCTGTTCCTTTAGCGACAGGGGGTTTATCAACAAGATACGAACTTGCACTTGAAGCAAACAANATAATACCTTTAGAAGAAAACTTTGAAGAATTTGAAATAAGTGAAGAAGATGAGAATAAAATTATTGAACTTTCAAAAGACCCTCAATTATTCAACAAATTTTCGCAAAGCATTGTTCCAAGTGTATGGGGTTACGACGAAATTAAAAAAGCTTTAGTATTACAGATTTTCGGTGGTGTAAGAAAAACTCACGCAGATGGGCAAAAAAGAAGAGGAGACATTCACGTTCTTTTAATCGGAGATCCCGGAGTTGCAAAATCTAGTACTTTAAAATTCATGGCGGAAATTTCTCCAAAAGGACGTTATGTCGTCGGTAAAAGCGCAAGCGGAGCAGGTTTAACTGCGACAGTTGTAAGAGATGATTACCTCCGCGGTTGGTCCTTAGAAGCAGGCGCAATGGTTCTGGCAAACAAAGGACTTGTTTGCATAGATGAATTGGAAAAAATGGACGCACAGGAAAGAAGTTCGATGCATGAAGCAATGGAGCAGCAAACAATAACAATTAGCAAAGCAAATGTACAGGCAACTTTAAGAGCTGAAACCTCTGTGCTCGCAGCAGCAAATCCAAAACTCGGAAGATTTAACCCAGATGAATCACTGTCAAGTCAATTTGACCTTCCAGTAACTCTGATAAACAGATTTGATATAATATTTCCATTAAGAGACATCCCAGATAAAGAAAAAGATAGAAAAATTGCGCGCCACATTCTGGACGAGCATAACAAGGAAGGAAAAACAATGATTGTTCCAAAAGAACTTTTTAGAAAATACGTAGCGTATTCAAAACAAAAAATAAATCCAAAATTAAGCGAGGAAGCAATTGAAGAAATTGAAAAATTCTACATTGAATTGCGTAGCAGCGCTGTTTCAGCCGAATCGCTGAGACCAATTCCAATTTCACCTAGACAGCTAGAAGCACTGATTCGTATGAGTGAAGCTTCTGCAAAACTCCGTCTTGATAACACAATAACAAAAAATGACGCGAAAATTGCAGTAGGTATAATGAATTCATATATGATGCAAGTCGGCTATGACCAAGAATCAAAAGCTTTTGATATCGATAAAATAGGAGGAACAATGACTGGTTCAAAAAGAAACAAAGTCTTTATGCTCAGGACAAAAATAACAGAGATGGAAGAAAGAATGGGAAAGCTCATTCCATTAGAAGAATTGGAGAGAGAACTTGAAGGAAGATTAAAAAAAGACGAAATAGACGACGCTTTGATTGAATTAGTAAAAAACGGAATAATATTTGAACCAAAAAAAGGTTACATTCAAAAAATGGGTTAAAATGGACATAAAAGAATTTTTAGAAATACAGAGAGAATTTGACAAGAAATATTTGGAACACAAAAATTTGCCAGTCCCAGAACAGATTAGGCATATAACTTTACACATTGGAAAAATGATTGGAAAATTTTCAACATATTGTGAACAACAAGAGCATGGAGTAAGCTATGACTTAACACAAATAATAAACGAAGCTATTCCTGATTTGCTGATGCACTCACTAAGATTATCAAATCTACTTAATGAAGATTTAGAAGAATTGTATAAAGACAGATTGGAAATATTAAGAAGAAAAATTGAAAAATATGAAGGATAATCTAAAATGCCAGATGAAAAATTCAAACGAAACATTGCGTATAAGTTAAGAATAGGCAGCATTCTAATCAAGAAGCCAGTTATAGAAAATGAGAGGTTTGGTTTTCTTGAATTAGGGAATTTAAAAGTTCGAAGAGTTAATGTTATTGCCAGTGTAGTTGAAAAATACGAAAGCGAAGGAGAAAAAAAATTTGTTTTTGTAAAAATAGACGACGGCTCAGGACAAATAAGCCTAAAATTATTCGGTGACGACGCTGAAAAGCTCAAAGAACTGTCGCTCGGAGACACGATAATCATAATTGGTTCCTTAAGATATTTCAACGATGAAGTTTACATCTCACCAGAAATAATAAAAAAACAGGATCCAAAATATCTATTATTAAGAAAACTTGAAACTGAAAAACAGGAAAATAACATTTCTACAATTAAAAAAGATTCATTGGAGCAAAACCAAAATTTTTCAATAAAAAATAAAGTAATTGAAATAATAAAAAAATCAGAAGAAAACGGCGGTATAGAAATCGCGGGAATTTCTCCAAAAATCAATGAGGCAAATGAAAAAGTCAGCAAAGAAGTCCTAAAATTAATTGAAGAAGGGCTTGTATTTGAACCACGTCCTGGAATTGTAAGATGGTTGGGTTGAAAAACGCGGAAAATTATTTGTTAAGAGTAAAAGAAAAATTCGGGAAATATTATGAGAGAATTGGAGTCAACCTTGATGACTTTCTCTAGAGACTATAATAAAGCCTCCCAAGAACTCGTTTGTTTCTTTCTTCAATAGAAATTTGTTTCCTTATTTTTCTCAAATCATTGACTATCCTCAAACCTTCTTCAGAAGAAAATAAATGATATGCATCAATCCCGTTCATTTTTCTACTCTCAATCCAGCCAAGAATAAATACCGGCGAGTATCCCGTAGAGTTTGGGTTAGACAATTCTTCTGGTTGATATGTATAAGTGATACCAACAGGAGAAGAATATCTGTCCTCAATTTCAACAAGAATTTTTCTTGTGTTTTCAAAAACACTCTTCTCTAAATTCCCATTATCCAAATTTTTATCTCCAAGTAATTTGGTGATCATAGGATTTGCTTGAATCAATCCAAGAATNTAATTTATTTCTCTNTTTTTTATACTAGNATTTNTGTTTACTTCCGAATAAAGTCTATCCCTTAATTTATTTTTACCCATTAAAAATAAAGTTTTGAAGGGTTTTTAAAAATTGTTGTATTAACCTAGACATTACTTCTTCCCAAAAATTCTTTTGAAGAAACCGGTTTTGTTTTGTTTCTCAAACCAGTATGCAGCCAATATCAAAACCACCAATCCTAAAAGTGAAATCGCAAACCTCCACAAATCGCTTGCATAACTCCAGTAACCTCCTGCCCCCCAGATAAATGTCCCANCTCCACCAGCCATTAATCCAACTCCAACACTCTCAAGCGCAAATATTACATTTCCCAAAATAATCACAATAACCCCAAGAGGAATTGAAGCCAAGAATCTTTTCTTACTGTTTTCTTCCATCGCATCATTATAAAGATCATAACAATTCTTTCCTGTCAAAGCAATTTCACATTGATTTAGTTTATCAAAACTCGTCACAGCATCAGGACCACAACCAGAACCACACTCATTGAAAATACACTCACCATCTTGTATTTCATAAAGTTCAACACAAATAGAAGGACATATTTGCTCTTCCCCATTTACCATTTTTGGGAATCTTTCAGAGCCACAAAAATCTTCATACTGTGGCTGCGGAAAAAACACACTGATTCCGTAAATAGTCACAAATAAAGTCAGAATAAAAATTCCAATTCCAATAACAATGTGCCTCAAATTCATTGGAGTGTAAAGCGTAAAAGATTTATAAAGTATTCCGTGGCAATATTTCTATGGAATACGAAAAACTTCTTGAAGAAGCATACAAGAAAGTAAAGCAAGTATCTAAAAAAGATAGTGATAGATTTGAAATCCCAAAAATTCAAGGTTATTTTGAAGGTAAAAAGACGATTATCACAAACTTTTTCCAGATTGCAAGTTATATCAGACGTGACGAGTCTCACTTCCAAAAATTCATCCTTAAAGAACTCGCAACTTCGGGGCAAAAAGAAGGAGATAGGTTAGTTTTGAATATAAAAGTTCCAAGCGAGAAAATAAATCAAAAAATAAATGACTATATCAAAGAATTTGTCACCTGCAAACAATGTGGAAAACCAGACACAGAATTATTAAAAGAAGATAGACTAGCATTTATTCATTGTTTAGCATGTGGTGCAAAACACAGCGTAAGAAGCAAGATTTAACAGACTTACATAAGTTTTTCGATTTTTTTAAATATTTTATAAATCTTTGTTATAAAATAATTTTAAATGTTATTAACAATAAACCTTATAAACTAAAAAAACTAAATTTTTTAGGAGGTAAAAAATGGTTCAAGCATATTGTGTTAAATGTAAAGCAAAAGGAAGAGAAATGAAAGACCCAAAGATTGTCAAGACTTCAAGAGGCGGATTTATGGCTCAAGGTCCATGTAGTGTTTGTGGTACAAAAATGAGTGCTATGATGTCTCAAGAAAACGCAGAAAAGGCAATCAAATCTGGAGCAAAAAAATCTTATTAATTTACAATGTTTGCAAGGATTATAAAATCCTATCGAGATATAGTCGCTGTCTGCGACGAAGATTTACTCGGAAAAAAATTCTACGAAGGAAATTTCCAGCTTGACATAAAAGAGAGTTTTTTCAACGGAAAAGATTCTTTAGAATTAAATGAAGAAAAATTGGTTGAATTTCTAAAACAAATGTCAGTAGAAGACGCGACATTTAATATTGTTGGAGAAAACTCAATAAAATCGGCGATTAAAGCTGGAATTATTTCTGAAAATCAGGTAAGAAAAATTTCAGGCACTCCATTCACAATTGTTCTTTTATGAGTTTCCATTCTTTAAGTATTGCTTTTCTTTTCCTATCAATTATTTCATAAGTAATATTATACATTTTTATGACTTTACCATTTTCTTTTATTTCACCATACGCACTTTCTACCCGCATTCCATTATTAGCTAATGATTCAAGTCCTTTATTTGCACTTTCCAAATTTTCAAGACCACAATGAAAATGACTTTCACCAGATAGTAATTCAAAATAGAATTCAAAACCCATTTATTTATTTGGAGATTAAATTTATAAACATTATGAAATCAAAGTATATATGAATAAAAATAATAAAAGTAACAATGAAAATGAAGAGGAACAGCAAATCACAAGGGTAAAACTTCCTAGAAAAGGAGAAGTTATAGGAATTATAGAACAAAGACTTGGAGGAAATAAAATGATGGTGCGTTGTCTCGACGGCAAAAATCGTAATTGCCGTGTTCCTGGAAGATTAAAAAGAAAACTTTGGTTACGCCCGGGTGATGTGGTTATTATAGAAATGTGGGAGCTAGATTATGAAAAAGGAGATGTTATTTTCAAATATCGACCTAATCAAATTGAATGGCTCAAAAAAAATAATTATCTCGAAAAAGAAACAATTGAGTTTTGATTTTTATTTTCTCTTTCAATTATTTTATCAACATCTCTTATTGCCTGCTTTGAATTTCTGAATAAAACTCCGTGAATTCCAACTTTTTCAGCACCTTTGACATTTGGTTTTTTATCATCAATAAAAATTGCTTCTCTAGGTTTTACATGTAATTTTTTCAGAGCAATTTCATAAATTTTTCGATTTGGTTTTCTGGTTTTAACTTTGTAAGAATAAATTATAACAGAAAAAATCTCTTGAAGATGATATTTTTTTGATAGGTAAGAACCATGTAGATTTCCCGTATTTGAAAGCAG
>C687J35174_10000192_pt1 | contig 100899 bp, 94 predicted proteins | sample RifCSPhighO2_01_FD_35174 | JGI IMG/M metagenome (IMG submission 35174) | reverse complement strand
AAAGCTCATGAACGACAGACCTCGCAAAGTGTTAGGCTGGGCATCGCCCAAAGAAATATTTCATTCGCACCTCGCTGGTGCACTTGGAACTTGAGACCATCGATCAATGACCAAAATTTAAAAAGAAATAGTTCGCTGGAATGTAATTTTTTGCTTGCGACTGCGTCGCCAATACCGACATATGAGTGACCGAATCTCTCTCCTTCGGCTGACGGATGGACGAATGATGGAATTCGCCGAATATGGCGATCCCGAGGGTGATCCTCTCTTCTTTTTCCACGGCTTCATAGGGTCCCACCATCAGGCAATGCTCGCGGACAAGGCAGCGCGCACCCAAGGAATTCGCATCATTGCCGCCAATCGTCCCGGCATCGGTCGTTCGTCACCTTCCAAGTTCCGGACGATGACCGAGTATGCTGCGGACATCCTGGAACTTGCGGATGCATTGCACATCGACACGTTCGGCGTCATCGGCGCCTCCGGCGGCGGGTGTTTTGCTTTGGCGACTGCGTATGTCGCACCGGACAGAGTGCGCATTGTCGGCGTGTTCGGAGCCATTGGTCCCATGAACATTCTGTACAACGTCCAACAACTGCGATGGTTCCGCCGACTGTTTTTGCAAGGCTGCCACGGTTATCCCGTGACTGCGCAGTTCCTCCTCTCCGGTTTCATTGCCTACTGTCGCAACTATCCGCAGACATTCTATCGCATGCTTCTGCGGTCTTCCGACCTGGGAGAACACTTGCTCTGGCGCAGCGACATACAGCGCATTCTCTGGAGCGATTACCAAAGCGTGTTCCTCCAGCCGGGCGGAAGCAGGGGACTGCTGCTGGAAGCGTGTCTCTACTTCCACTGGGGGTTCAACCTGCATGATTTCCCCGGAGATATCCGCGTTCTTTTCTGGCACGGCCGCGATGATTCCGTTGTCCCGCTCTCCTGCTTGCGGCGCATCGTGCGGCCGATTCCGCGTTCGCAGGCCATTCTCTGTCCCGGGGGACATCTCTCGTTCCTCATGAGTGACCCTTCCATGGTGCTCAAGACTATCAAGCAGGAGTGGCATGCTGCATCAGAATGGTCGGAGTCGGAGGAGTTCACGCATGAACCGGTGTTCGATGCCGTGCGGTATCCGGCGATATCCTGACCTCTACGGCAAATCTTCACACGCATCGCCGTCTTTATCTCCATCCAATCTGTGCACATCGCGTCCGGTGATTTTGGAGCACTCATCAAAAGTGCGTTGTGCTTCTGCGTGCGTGGAAAAATTTGGACAGTTATACACGTCGCTTGAACATACAATTCCACCGGCTGAAGATTTTGCTGCGGTCTTCGCGGATGTTTTTGCCTCCGTCTTTGCAGCTTTCACCAACGGCGTCGGCTCGCCGTGGCAGTGGTACTCTCCTGTTTTTTTCTTGGTATGACAGCCGGAGGCATCCGTGCCGCTGGAGTGCGCGAGGGCGGAAGAACACATCAGCAAAAGACCGATGAATGCCGATGTGCAGACGAGAGATGCTTTCATGGCATCAAGACATCAATGTGAATCCGATGACCAAGGCTGTTCCGAGAACGACGGAAGCCAGCACAACTGCCATGCTCATATTGCCGCGTGCGACTTCTTTCCATTCATCAATGGGGCTGATCCAGGAGAATATTTTAATGAGGATGCTCAGGGCAACGGCCATCGATACGGCTCCGGTCACCGCCCAACCGAAGGTGATGAGGTATTGGAGAAGGAGATGAGAGATGTCCATGGAGAGATGGGGGAAATATCATCCATGATACGCCTCCTTCAATGTTGCGATATCCAATTTCTTCATCCGGAGCATGGCAGCCATGACGCGTTTCGTTTTCGCAGGATCCTTATCGCTCATCATCTTTTCCATAACCGTCGGAACAATTTGCCACGAGACGCCGAACTTGTCCTTCAGCCATCCGCACTGCACTTCTTCTCCGCCGTCGCTCGTGAGCTTGTTCCAAAAGTGGTCGACTTCTTTTTGCGTGTCACAATTCACGATGAGTGAAATGGCTTCGTTGAATGTGTACTTGTGTTCACCGGGACCATCCATCGCAGTGAAAGTTTCTCCGCAGAGCGTGAACGATGAGTACATCACGGCATCTGGATTATTGTATGGTTCACCCGGCGGAGCCTTCTGCATCATCGTCACTTTGGAATCCGGAAAAACAGATTGATAGAGATCAATCGCCTCTCCCGCCTTGCCAAATTTGTCACCGACAAAGAGCAAGCAGGGGACGATCTTTTCCTTCATAGGTTCTTTCACGAGCATGATCTGCCATGTGACGCCGTACTTGTCTTGCAGCCATCCGTAGCGATCGCTGTACGGATACTCTTCCAATTCCATCAGCACTTTTCCGCCCTTGGACAATTTCTCCCAGAGAGCATCCACTTCTTCCTTGGTGTCACAGTGCACGAAAAAAGAGATTGCAGGAGTGAACCGGAAGACGGGTCCGCCATTGAGTGCTGTTAAGTTGTACCCCTCGATTGTAAATTCCACGGTCATGACCGATCCCTCCGGTTGTCCGGAAACCTTTGCTCCTTCGCTGTCGTAGCGGGCAGCTTGCCCGACTTTGGAATTTTTGAAGACGGACGTATAAAACTGCGCGGCTTCTTCCGCTTGCGTGTCGAACCAGAGGCATGGGTAGATTTTTTGCATAGAAAAATATTCTATCAAAATGTCTTATTCAGAGCCAATGGAATCAGGATTTTTTATGGCCATACGCTTAACACGCCTATTCAACAGAGGTAACATAAAAGTATGAAAAAGGAATTGCCACCCGCGCAACGTGAAGAATTGCTCCATGCGTTGAAAACCCGTTTTGAGAAACACATGAACCGCCACAAGGGTCTTGCATGGGCGAAGGTGCAAGCAAAGCTGGAAGCGAATGCTAAGAAACTGTGGTCACTCCATGAAATGGAAAGAACCGGCGGTGAGCCGGATATTGTGGATCTCGATACAAAGAAGAATGAATTCGTTTTCGTAGATTCTTCAGCGGAAAGTCCTGCAGGCCGCAGGAGTGTTTGTTACGACCGTGAAGCGCTGGATGCGAGAAAGGAACACAAACCGAAAAATAGCGCTATGAATATGGCAGCGGACATGGGCATCGAGATTTTGACGGAAGAACACTATCGAGAGTTGCAGACACTGGGAGAGTTCGACACGAAGACATCGAGCTGGGTGAAAACACCTTTCGCTATTCGAAAACTCGGCGGCGCCCTCTTTTGCGATCGTCGCTACGACACTGTCTTCGTGTATCACAACGGTGCGGAATCGTACTATGCCATCCGAGGGTTCCGTGGCTTGCTCAGGGTCTAAATTTTACACAGATGGCTCCCCCGGCTGGATTCGAACCAGCGACCTTCTCGTTAACAGCGAGCTGCTCTACCGCTGAGCTACAGGGGAATGGTGGAATGAAGAAGAAAGAACAGAGAACGATAATGACAGAGTTACTCGCCCGCCGAAGCTCCGAAGGAGCGTAGGTGGGCAGGGAATAATGATGACAGAAACCGAATGAACAATTGTAATGGAGCACTCTCGCCCACCGTAGTCCCGCACATGCGGGACGGAGGCGGGCAGGGGAATACATCAAAACATCAGCCGACGCATTATACGGTTTTGGAGATCCAGAACTAGGGGATTTACGCATGAATGCGCGTACTTGCGGCGGGCTTTTACAGGCGTACAGTTCTGCCCATGCGGCGGCTTGCACTCCTCCTGCCCTTGGCCATGTTCCTCTCTTCTTGCGACGTGCAGGCGGACAAAACCCTCGTCAAATGCGAAGGGACGGACGATGTGTTCGTGCTGCCGGACCTGAATGGCAACCCTCCGCCGGGTGCCGGAGAAAAAGTGCACCTTGCACGGATCACCGGAGATGATCACTGCTATCCCGTTGCGCAATTTGAACGTATCAGCAATCCCGATGCCTGTGGCCACCAGCATTACCACGGCGACAAGACTGCCATCGGCGGATATGTCCGGGTAGATGCACGGCACAACGGCTGCGGCATTGCGACGGTGAGCGAAGTGACGGATTTCATTGCATACAAGATGCTCCCTGCTTCGTCTTCGTCATCCGCCAATCGCTACGGGCACAAACCCGACGACGTCTGCAATTGCACGGCCGAGAAACCCTGCTGCGGACCGGACGTGACCTCGCAGTACCACGGCGTGCTGGAGAAAATGGTGAACGATTGGAACGGGTGGGATGACACAGAACGGAAGAATCGCTGCGAGACGATCGTGGATATCCAGTACGCGTCGGACAGCTGGGACATCCGCGAATTCTACAACGGCGACGTGATTACGTGGGCATCGCCGGGATGCAAGGAGGGAACATGTGCACGGACCGTGCAGATCGCGGGCAGTTGTTGGGTCGACATGGTCGCGAACTACGCCATGTGGGGCGTGATGGTGAAAATGTGCGAACAAATATCGGTGGGGCCGTACGACCGCATGATGCTGGATGGCGTCGCCAAATGGGGTTGGACGGAGATCGTCTCGCCGCTTTCCTATGGCGGCAATCCCCATTCCGATGCGCAAGATGCCATGGCCGAAGCCGGCTATGAAGCGACGGAAATCCACAACGGAAAATTTATCTTCCGATCGCCAAAGTTCGACAAGCTGATCAAGCCCAAAGCAAGCACGAGCGTCACGAAAGATTGCGGAAAGTGCGACCACGGCAACCTCACGCCCGTGCCGGGAGAGTTCAATTATCGGTGGCGCAACGAAGGATAGGTTCCCTTTTATCAGAAAACAAATGCCATGATCTGCTGTTCGTCGTTGAGCTTGGCAGCTACAGACTGCAGCTCTCATGCTTGCACTTCTTCCGCCGTGCAGCCACGCGCTTGTACACGCGCCGTCCCAGGCGGGAGATGCCCGGAAGATACAGAAAGGGGGCGACGGGAATGAGCACGGGCAGATGCCATGACAGTGTGCGGAACGCTTCGAATCCTTTCAGTGTTTTTCCGGTGCGTATGAAGCGAATATGAATGGCTTTATCCAATTCTTTATAGGTGATGTCCGGCACGATCTTTTTCCGGAGTTCTTCATCGTGGAAATCCACAGGCTTGAGTCGATGCAGATGATCCAGTATCAGCAGCGTGAACATCGCCCGCGTGCAGAGGCCGCAGTACGTGTCGTAGAGCACCGCGATCTGCCGCGACGGTTTTTTCCCGCCGAGCCATCGTGCATTGAAAAATCCTCGCACTGCGTGGAAATCCGCATCCGTCAAAATGCCCAAGTACGCCACGAGCATTGCTGCGGAGAAAGAACCGACATCGAGAAGTAAAAAAATGCCGCCATGGAAGAAAATCCCGAGGACCAGCAGCGTTCGCTTGAGGACACCGTGACGCAATCCAATGCAGGCAAGGAGTGAGGAAGGCAGAAGCATCAAGAGCCACAGGAATTCAAAGAGCAGCGTTGCGTAGCTGAAGACAGGGGAAAGCGGTGCGAGCACATCCATCATCCATACGGGAAAACGCGCGAAGTGACTGTGATAGAGCGTCGCTTGCACCGCCGTGCCGGACAGCCACATGTCGCCGAGCAGTTTGTCCCACCCGGATGCCACGTAGATCACGATCAATTGCCAGAGCAACAATCTTTGCGGCCAAACATGTATCGTTCTCGGAGGCGGCAACGTTTTCTTCATACACCACTGTTTCCATTGCATGCGGAGTCTGCGCAGCGAAAAGCCTCGGCCAACCGGCGCGAACATCAAGAGCAAACCGACATGTCGCAGTACCGTTTCCCCGCCGCCCAGTACCAAGGGATTTCGCTCGTGGAAAGAGAAGAGGAGAAGCACGGCAACCACGGTTGCGATCCGCGGAAAAAATCCCACGAGTATGCAGACCGTCGCCGCCATCAAGAGAAGATAGAGGGCAAGCACGTCGCCGGGGTCGCGCACGACATCCAGAAGCGTGAATCGGAACTCTTCGCGCACCGCCAAGTGTTCCAGCGCAGCAGGCAAGATGCCCGCATCGCTGAAATAGCGCATCACGTCCATCAGCTCGCCGAATCCGTACCAGAGAACGACGGCAGCCCATCCCATGCGCATGAGCGCGAATCCGCTCACGGAGACGGGTGAGAAGAAAAAGGAATTGAGCGCGCGAAGAGGATGGGGTTGCAATGTCATGGGCAGGTGAATTCTCCGATGGATTTGGTGTTCCACGCAGGCGCTGCCACACCCCATTGCTGCGTAGGCACAGGGAAGGGAGGTTTTTGGATGGCAAACCACCGGACTGCCAGCCGCAGCCATGTTCCGCGTCGAAGATTCTCCTCGTGGCAGTGCATTTCCAAATAGCGCCGGCGCAACGGTGCAAATGCATCACCGCCGTCTTCCAAGCGGCGCAGCAGTTTCAATTCATCGGTGTCGCGCCACCAAGGAAGCGTCTTGGGCGTGAGGCTTTTCGAAAGCACCCATGCATTGCCCTGCCGTTTCTCGATGGCAAACTCCGTCACGCGTCGCAGGGGATCGGGCGCGAACAAATTCCACTGCTGCCATTGGCTCGTCGTCAGAAGATACGGGCGAATGTACGGGAGAACAGCCTGCCGGAGAGGTTCCATTCTTTTGTCGTCCGTAGGCATGCTGAACAGCCCGACTGCCATCACATGATACAGACAAAACAGAATGATGATCGTGCGTTGGAGGATGAGGAAAAAATTCATTCGATTTTTAGGATATTAGGAATCAGGATGTTAGGTTTTAGGACATGTTTTTTATCATGGTATTGAGCATGCGCATTATTTCATTTAGGAGCGCATCAATTTTTTTGTAATCCAAGTTTTTTCCAAAAGACAATCGTTTTGCAATCTCGATCTGTGTCTCCAATTCCGTGCCCGAACCGAATGCGATGATGAGAAAATGCCTGAATTCATTTGTTGTTCCCATTTTCCTTCCTTCAGCGATGTTCGATGGAATGGAAACGGCGCTTCTCCGCATCTGTGATGTAAGTCCGTACTGTTCGGTTTTTGGAAATTTGTCCGTACATTCGTAAATGAGCACGACAAGATCCATTGATTTTTGCCACACTACCAAATCTTTATACGACAGAATTGTCATATAAACAATTCTAACATCCTAATTCCTAACATCCTAATTCCTTCGTAAGAGCGATTATTTTTTAGGCACTAACATCACAATCTCTCTGCCCACGAATTGATCCGGCCTTCGATACACGAGCGATAATCTTCCTTCGACGTCAGATTCAATGCCCGGCGGGAGCGTGGCGTGGTAGCCGATGTCGTGCAGTGTTTCCCAAATTTTTTCCAAATGAATTTGTCCCTTGGAGTGGTACCACACGGGCCACGTGCAGACGACGGGCACTCCCGGGAAGCAGACTGCCATGTTTTTCAGGAATCCCGCTTGCAATTTCTCGTTCTCGGTTTTGAGCTTTTGCGCATCTTTGATGGTCGGGCGATGCGTGAGGGGAGGCCCCAAGCTCGTTTCCGTCACGATCATGTCCGGCATTTCTTTCAGATCAAAAGGTTTCACCGCATCATGCTTGAACACGGTGCTCGTCACGTCACGCTTGAGGATCGATTCCTCCTTGCGAAGCCACTCCAGGTTTTTGTCGCATGCGTTCACTGCTTTTTGCATGATATCGGATGCAATCACGTTCCAGCCGCGCAGTAACGCTTCCATGGGAATCACGCCCGTGCCGCAGAAAGGATCCAGAATGGTAAAGGACTTCGAATTTCGAATTTCGGACTTCGTCGGCTTTCCTTTGTCCGACTTGTCCTGAGCAGAGCCGAAGGATGTCCGAAGTCCGCTGCCCGGTTTTGCAAGCCATGCGCCAAAGTTCAGAAGAATCTGAGCAAGCTTGGGCGGGAGCAATCCCACCGTCGTGTCGCGCGCGGGTTTTTCCATGTCGCGCTTTGCATACGCATCTATGTCTTGCGCAAACACCGTGCGACCGAACCAGAGTTCCGGTTCCGGCAGCACTTCCGCTCCGCCGTCGAATCCTTTCTTCGCCGAGAGCAGCATGATTTCGCATCCGTGCTGTCCATTCACGACTCCCGTATCGTGCAGCAGAACGGGAACGGCGGGTTTGCGTTCCGTGCCGATGTACCGCGACGGGCGCCCTGCTTTCTTCAAGTGATGTTTGCTCTCGCGGTAGAGCGCATGAACTTCTTTCGGCGTGATGCCGTAACAGCGAAGACCGAAGGTGATTTTTCCTTTCACGCCGGCTGTTTCATTGGCAACGATTTTCGGGATATCTTCCAATGCCAACCCCGAGGAACTTTGAATCTGCTTTGCCATCACAATGATACCGCCGAGATGATTCAATGTTTCTTGCGACAAATCGGCGCTGCTTTCAAACAACAGGATGAATTTTTCGAATGTGCCCGTTTGCGCAAATCCCGGCGCCACCGCTGCGAGTTCTGCGATGCTGATGTGCGGTTGATGTCCGAGGATCGCGGCGTACTGAGGCATGGCTAAGAGAGTAGTGGAACTTTGTTCCCCGGACAAATATATGAATAAGAGCGGCCGCCTGCCTGCCGGCAGGCACCCGTTTCGGGGGGTGCGATTATTGAAAGAGCATCTGTAGAGACGTCCCGCATCGGCGGGATCTCTACGACGACGATCATTTTTTCTTTTGCAACAGATTTTCCAAAAGCAGCGTCAACGTAAGCATCCCAACCGGCAGAATCTGAATGATGCCGCGCGCGTAGCCGGTTTGCTTCAATGCTTCCGTCGCAAGCCCGGTGAAAAGATAAATCGGAAGTTGTGACAAGAAAATAATCAAAAAGAAAGCCAGCGGCAGCAGCGCCGGCGGGAGTGTCCTCAGATGTTTTGCCGAAAGAATGATCGCAAGCATCAGAAGAGGAAAAAAGAGCAGCCAATTCCCCTCAAAAAAGAGACCGTACATGATGGCGTGCAGCACTCCCGGTTGCCAAAATGCCACGAAGCCCGGCAATCCTTTTGCATTCCCGAACGGGAGGCCGTGCAGCAGTTTAAAACTCACCCAAGGAATGAGCACAAGACCAATGCATCCTGCATACCAAGCGAGTGTGACGAGAGCATCGCGCTTTGACATGTTTTTCTTCCAGACAAGCATTCCCATCGAGAGGCACAACAACAAGAGCAGAGGCGGAAGATGCAGCACGAGGGCTTCGTTCTTCGTGAATACGAGCATGCCTGCCGCCACCGCGCCAAGACGGAGGAAAGTATTTCGTTCCGGCGAGGCATGCGCGGCAACGCCGGCAAAGAGAAGCGACACCGCAGCGAAAATATGCGCCGACAAAAAAACATCCGCATACGGGTTTGTGCCGTGCACCAGGTAGAGAGGGATGCTCATAAGTCCGAAGGTGCCGAGCAGCGACCAGAGAAGACTTGTCCTGCGGCGCAGGGCATAGAACAGAAGGATCAGAACACACAGATACCATGCAATGTGTGGCGTATTCACGAGCCCCTCCCTCCAATTCCCTGCAAGTTTTGCCAGCCAGGTCTTCAGGAGCGGAACCGTGGGAGGATATGAATGAACGCCGCCTGCAGTGACGGCTTCGGTCACTGTCTCGGGCTCCGGCGATGCTGCATCTTCCGTGTCCGTGCCGAGCGTGAATTGCTCCATCACGTAATACATTTTTCCGCGTTTATTCCAGTTGTTGAACACATCATCGAAATAGACGGGCGTCCCCGTGAGGAGCACGAGCCCCGCCATCAGTTTGATGCCTGCCCAAAAAGCAAGGATGGCGATGCAGATTTTTATCGAGTGCGAGAACGCAGGGGAGCTAGACAATGCCGCAACAGGCGCAGAGACTCCCATCATTTTTCTCTGTGCGATGAAGAACAATGTCAGGGCAACAGTGCCTGCTGTTTGCACCCCAAGGAAACCCAGCAGTGTGAGGGGAATCCCCAGCGATACATTGCCGAGAAACGAGAGGAACATGAGCAGCGTTGTTCCCAGTAAGAATCCCAGCGCCACACGTTCCACAGGCTGCAGGACAGGGGATTTTCCTTCCAGGATCGATAGCAGCAACCAGCCCGAGAGCGTGGGCAGCGCCAGGCCGAGGAGGAGCCAAAGAAACATCATAGGTTCATGCGGAACACAAATGAATCGTTGCCGAATCGCAGCAGCACCGTGCCGGGCGTTGAAAGTTTTTGATCCAAGTACATCAATTCCCCCGCGCCGTTCACGGTGATGTCCGGCCGCTCGTAGACAACCACGGTGTCCACGGCATCGGTTTCGGCTCCGGGGTCCAAGGGCACGCTGGGATACGTAAGGTAGCGCATGGCACCGAGGTATGGCCACCGCTGGCCGCTCATGAACAGGTAGGTATTGCGTTTCCGGATATGCGGCAAGGCTGCGTCGACAAAATCATTAAAATTATTGCGGTCACGAAAGGTGCGCTTTCCCGGTTCCGCCGCGATGTACGTTTCATAATCTTTGACTGCATAGCCTACGTATTCCATACCCATGCGAATATCCAAGAGCAGCCACAGCCCGAAACACACCATCAAAAAACAGAACAGCGGTTGCGTGCGGACGATGGTCGGCCCCCGGTTTTTTTTGTATGTGACAAAGATACCTGCTCCTGCCAGGAAAAGAAGCGGGTACAGGAAACGGAATGCAGACCACCCCCGGGGCGGGATGGAGTGGAACATCTTTGCATTGGCAATGGGATTTGCGGTGATGCGGGGACCCCAGAGAAAATTGATGGTGTACGGCCGAAATCCATCGGTCATCCAGAACGAGCGAAAACCGTAGAGTATTTTTTCTGCAAAGTTCCAATGCAAGAATTCCATTTTTTTGAGGAGCAGTTCCGTTCCCGCAGGCAGCATCAATCCTATTCGTTGCGTAGCCGCATTCCATTCCCTGTAGTTTGCCAGAGGCAATTCCACGATTTCTTCTTTCCCCGTCCCCACGACGTAAAAAGGGAGTTCCACCATATCTTCCGGCGAGGTGCCAGGGATATTCCACAAAAATTTTACTTGGAACGTCTCCGGAGCATTCAAGGTGAACCTCATGGCATCTACGGGAAACGTGAACTGTGGCGTGCGGAACATGCGTCCATCCTTCTCTGTCTTGATTAAAAGACCGTCTTTCGTCGGAACGGCAGAGGTAAAGCTCACTCCTTCCCAGCGGCCGGGGATGCTGCCGAGAAAACTCCATTCCTCCGTTTGCATAGCGTGTGCTCCGGGAATGATCCCAAAAACACACAGAATGGTGGAGAGGATGATAAAGCGACGCACAGAGGCATTGTAAATGACTCACGACTAAATCTACAGTGACCAAAGACAAGGTGTAGCATGGTGGATATGAATACCGATATCCCTCCGGAAGAGCTGTTGCAGAATGGCAATAACCCGCGTCGTGACTGGGAATAGTTTTGCGATCTTGTGCGGGATGAAATAAGCCTCATTGTCGCCACATACCCCGAGGGTAGTCATCACGAGTTTTTGATGTACAGGCACGCCACCATCTTTGAAGCGTATGTAACCGAATTCCCTACAGCAAAAGCTCGGGCGGAGATTTTTCAAGAATTGTCCGAAACAAAAGGTTTATTCCAGGATGCGGAAATACAAATACGACATGAGCTTTCTTAAGCTGCGTTCAATCAGAACGAGAATCTGAGCAATAGAGTTTAGCGATTGAGGAGCCATGCAATGTAACCGGGCTTTCGCATACGTTCGTTGAATTTTTTGGTTTCATCTTCTATGTACTTGGCATACCCCTGTTCGAAACGCCGCAGATACATCGCTTTGATATTTGGAGCGAGGGAATCCAACCAAATATAAAATTCTTCTTTGGACATGACGTGATGCTTGGAAAGATATTCGTCCTGCACAAAACCGGATTGAACATTTTCAAGGCTCATCACCAAATTTTCGTCTTCGAACCGGACGTAGGACTGATAGATGGGATCGGATTCTGCATTTGGCATGATATGCGGGGTTACGAAGCTTCTTTTGCAACGTCGATTTCCGCAGAACCTCCTGATACCACTGCTTTGATCCTCCGCACTCCGGCTGAACTAGATTCCTCTTTCTGGATCTTGAAACTTCCAAGCATGCCGGTGCGGGCAACATGCGGACCGCCGCAGATTTCTTTGCTGAAGGCCACTTGCCCTGAGCCGGTCGAAGAGTCCCCCACTTGGTAGACTTTCACTTCTTGTCCGTACCGATCATCAAAGACTCCGATGGCTCCTTCGGCTTTCGCGCCATCCACTGTTGTCAGGTGATAGGCGATCGGCAGATCTTGTTTGATCACCTCATTCACCAGGCGTTCCACTTCTGCAATTTGTTCCGGCGTCATCTTATCCGCGTGATTGAAATCAAAACGCAATCGTTCCGCCGTGATGTTGGATCCTTTCTGCTGCACGTGATCACCCAGAACTTTTCGCAGTGCGGCGTTCAACAAGTGCGTGGCGGTATGCAGCTTGGTCGTCTCTGCAGAATGATCCGCCAGTCCTCCGGCGAATTTTTTCTCCGCGCCGGCGCGGGAAAGTTCCTGATGTCCAGCAAACGCATTCTCAAATCCCTTTTCATCGATGGTGAGGCCAAGCTCCGTCGCCATTTCTTTGGTGAGTTCCAAGGGGAAGCCGTAGGTGTCATACAAGTGAAAAGCAGTGAGACCATCAATCACCTTCCCCGAGAGGGAATCAACGGTCTTTTGAAATCGCTTTAGCCCTTCCTGTAGCGTTTTTCCGAACTGTTGCTCTTCAGCCTGCAGCGCGTCGCAAATGTCATTTTCCTTTGCTTTGATCGAAGGGTACGCATGTTCATATTGCTCAATGACTGCCCTTGCGATGCTTGCGGTGAAGAGTCCTTCTTCATTTCCCAGCATACGCATGGATCGCACTGCGCGGCGAATCAGTTTTCGCAGCACGTATCCTTGATCCACATTCGACGGTTTCACGCCATCGGCGATAATGAAGGTCGCAGCTTTCAGATGATCGGAAACAATGCGCACGTGTTTCTCCTCCGTCTGTTTAAGGGAGGAAGAAAGGCGAACTTTATCCACAATCGGTTTCATTCGGTCGGTGTCGTACACACTTTTCACTCCTTGCAGCACCGCCACCACACGTTCCAGTCCCATGCCGGTATCCACATTCTGCTGCTTGAGCGGCTCGAACGTCCCATCATCTTTTTTGTTGTATTGCATGAAGACGTCATTCCAGATCTCCAGCCAATTCGCTTCGTCATTGGCGGGGTTCGATCCCTTTGGCGGAAGTTTGGAATCCCCGATCCAATAAAACATTTCCGTGTCCGGACCACATGGGCCGGTTTTCCCTGCAGGTCCCCACCAGTTTTTGGCTTTGGGCAGGAATCCAATTCGTTCTTCCGGAACGTCAAGGGACATCCAGATTTTCGCAGATTCCATATCTTTCGGTGCGTCTTTATCTCCTGCAAAACAGGTGACGCCAAATTTCTCGAGCGGAATCCCCAAGACTTTCGTGATGAATTCGAAACTCATCTCGATGGCTCCCTGTTTAAAATAATCTCCGAGGCTCCAGTTGCCGAGCATTTCGAACATAGTGAGATGGGATGCGTCACCTACTTCGTCGATGTCTTGGGTGCGAATGCAGCGCTGGACATCTGCGAGCAGTTTTCCCGCTGGGTGTTTTTCTCCCATCAAATAGGGGACTAGCGGATGCATGCCGGCTGTTGTGAAAAGAACCGTCGGATCGTTCTCCGGAATCAGAGGTGCGCCGGGGATAACGGCATGCCCCTTCGATTGGAAAAAATCGAGGTAGGCCTTACGAACTTGATCGGTCGACATCGCTTTCACAGTGTCTTAGGGTAGCAATAAAACAGCCTGGAGGCGAATTTTCTGCTACTGCTTCCCCATTTCCTTGCATCGATCCTCTCCCGAGGTACCCTTCTTTCATGGCGCGATCTTTTTCGGAACCTAACGGCGTCGAAGTGGATTATTGGGAGGAAGATTTTGAGGAGGAATCTCCTCATGAGATTACAAAAACATCCGATCTGGATGAGGGCGGTTTTATAGATGATCCGATACGCCTGTATTTGTCCCAGTTGCCCACTCCCATGTCATGGGAAGAGCAGCATCCCATGCTCGAACGCATGTGCACAGCTCAACGAGCATGGCTCCTCGAAGTGTTGCAGCATCCATTTGTGGCATCGAAAATGACGAATTTTTTTGAGATGCATCTGAAAGGGGAAGGCGAAAGATGTCTTTGGGACAAAACGATCGGGCGTGCTGCGCCAAAAGAGGAAAAAGAACGGATGCTAAAAATTACCAGAACGAATGTCCAGACTGTGAAGGGACTCCTCGGGAGATTACAACATGAACTCGAATGGGGCTCTCGGGACGTTGCAGGACCCACCATGGTTCGTATTGGCGAACTGCTTCTGGAGTGTCGCGTTTCGCCCAGAATCATTTCCAATTTTCTCGACGAACTCCGAAATACGCATAGTGAAACACAGCGAATTCGGAAGAATCGTCACGATGCGGTCAAACCTGAGACCAAAGCAGCGCATCAGCAAAAACTTTTAGATATCCGAGCAACATACGGTCCGCCGGATGTCCTAAGTGGAACATTGAAAAATGTTGATCGTTTCCAATCCGTCGTTGAGCAAGTCCGTGGTGTTCTTTCTGAGACAAACTTAAAACTTATTCCCACTATTGTAAAAAAATATCGTCGAAGGGGATTTGTAAAAGGCTATGAGTTTTTGGACTCAAGTTCCAAGTGCACCAGTGAGGTGTGAATGAAATATCTTGTTCGGCGATGCCCAGCCTAGCACTTCGCGAGGCCTGTCATTCATGAGCTTTTCCACGCGTCGGAGATCCCGTGTGGTGATGAGAGAGAAATCGGTGCCCTTCGGAAAGAACTGCCGGAGAAGTCCGTTGGTGTTCTCATTCGTCCCCCGTTGCCAGGGGCTTTGAGGATCACAGAAATACACCTTCACTTTCGTTGCTTTCGTCAGTTCGAGATGTCCCGACATTTCCTTGCCTCGATCGTAGGTCAGGCTTTGACGCAGTTCGAGCGGCAGTGTGTTGAATCTTTTGGCAAATGCGGTACAGGCTTCCTGCGTTTTCCGTTTTGAAATCTTGCAAAGCATGAGATAACGGGTTGTGCGTTCCACGAGCGTTCCGATGAAGGCGTTCCGACCGAGGATGAGATCACCTTCCCAGTGACCGGCGATGGCACGATTCTCAACATCTGCCGGACGGTCATGGATGCTCACCATGTCAGCAATCTGTCCTCGACGGTCTCTCAGCAACGTTCCACGATGCTTGCGTCTCTTGTGCTTTCTTCGGAGAAGGGAGAGCAATTCTTTGCGAAGAGTCCCTCGCGGAAGAACATAGAGAGCTGCGTAGATAGTTTCGTGGGACACATGCATTGCAGGTTCAGCATACGTTTCCCGGAGCGATGCTGAAATCTGTTTCGGGGACCAGCAGAGTCGGAGCATGTCCTGAATCTCATGCCACAGTGTCGGTCGCAGCATCGTGAAGGGGAGATTTCTCGACTTTCTGGCTCGTTTCCGCGCGCGGAACTGTGCTGTGCATGCTCGGTACCCGATGTTTGCCGTATGCCGGAGAACTTCACGGCTCAACGTCGTATGAGAACGCCCCAGAGAGGATGCGATAAGGCGGAGGCTCAAACCCTGAGCCATGCCTCTGTTGATTTCTTCGCGCTCAGGAAGGGAAAGATGAGAGTAGTGCATAGAGAGGAGGGTAGTCCTCAGTGGTGCACTTGGTTCTTGAACCTAATACGGTGGACCTTATTCAGGAAGCAAACCTCGAGGCTTTCATAAAAATCGATCGCTTTAGATTGAATAGCGCAAAGCTAACGACGTTTGAGATGACTTGTGTCAAACGTCGGATGAGCAATGTTCTGCGTGACAAGTTCGAGGGAACGAACCGCACGGTTTTCCGCTCTATTGAGAGAGAACTTGCCCAAGAGCTACAACGAGCGCCGAACTTTTATGAAATCGAGGAGCGTGCACGACGGCGTGGCATAAGAGTGACAGAAGAGTCCTATGGTCCTGATCAAGGATTCTCGCTCGAGCAACTGCATGAGGACCATGCTTTCGACATTCCTCAGGCATTGGATATGTCTGATATTGGCGAAGTATTGAAAAACGTGAATGATGAGAAGCGGGGTGTCTTGATTGAAAGGACACTTGCAGGCTTGGATGAACGAGAGAGGGCGGTTGTCGAGATGCGTTTTGGCTTGAATGGCTATGCACGACCGATGACATTGCACGAAGTGGGTCAAGCTTTTGGCGGTCTGACAAGAGAGCGCATTCGGCAAATTCAAGAGGAGGCAATCAATAAAGTGAAAGCTAGCGCACAGGAAAAAGGAATAGAGCATTTCATGGATTAATCGTTCTTTGGCTATGGAAGGAAGAGGGCGAATTTTATTGCAATTCTTTCCTACATGCGGTAAAATACATTTTATATTTCCTCTCCATATCTCTATGTTTCATCCAAAACAGGCAGGAGTACTCTCCATTCTTTTTGTCTTACTTCTTGTTGTTCATGCAAGCCAAGTGCACGCAGTACGCAATGGTCAGGCTGCAGCTGGCGGCAATTCCATATTTATGTATAAGGAGGGCGATGATTTTGGAACAGCCGCCGTTATTAAATACCCTCGATGCGTGTTGACGTCGGGTTTCGGTGCAGGGAAAACGATGTACAAAGGAGATGATCTGATACATATCAACAATAACACCAAGCGAGCTGCTCCCGTGGCTGGCGGAGTGGGTCCGGACCAGTCCACACCCTGGGTGGATTTCGCGGTGTTGTTTTTGGAGAAAAAACCCGACGGTGCTGTCAAATACATCCAAGAGGCTGATTACACTCCATTAGTTCTCAGCAAAGCCGAAAACTTTGGCCTGGAGGCCGGGGTATTGGGTTCGAAAAGCGGATATCTCGTCGGATATGGGCATACGGGAGTGTCTCAAGGCACAAACACCGGAGGCATGGTAAGGCATAGCGGGCTTACGGAAGGTGCTCTCTACAAGCTCGGCTCCAGTCAAACACCTCCTGTGAAGGGATCAACCCTTCGGGCGTACCCTTTTTATCCCACTGCTCCAATCGGTTGTTTTGGGGATGACGGCTCACCTTTGCAACGAGCTGAGGGTGTTACGGGCGTTATGGGAACAATGGCATCTGCGAATGCTGGTCTCTGTTCAGGTATCACGTTCAATGAGTATTCCACCTTCGATGATACGAATGACACTGGCGGCAAGACCAACTGGAAACGCGTGAATCAGATGATCGAAGCGACGTGCGGCAAGACTCTGAATACGGGAAAAACAGGAGGTGGAACGGGCAAAGTGGAGGGAGAAATGGGCTCCGGACAGGAATGGCCGCCTGATGAGGATCCGACATATGCATTCAATGCAGCCATGGATTGCGGAGATGGCATTGAGGATCAGGACTGCACTGAATTCATGCACGTGGGGCAGGTCATGACACTGGAAGCGATAGCCGATACGGGATCAGTGTTCGTGAAATGGGTTGATGGCCCGCCATCCTATGAGTTCTGTCCATGCGCTGAATCCACCAATGCCACATGCGTCGTGGATTACGACGATATGGGATACTACGATGAAGAGAACACAATCGATTTGTCGGGGTGTTACGCCGAGTTCGATTATCAATTAGGATCCGAGTGAAAATAGTCTGCCAATGAGAACGAGAAAGGGTGCAAGAGTGCACCCTTTTTTGTGGTACTCACGTTTTCTTCTTCAACTCTTCGTACCGTTCGTAATACGCGCGTCCCGCTTTGCCAATGAGGCCGAGGACAGAGCGTCCCGCGTTCTCCGCCTTTCGCACGTACGGATTTTTCGGAGCCGCCGCGGGCTTGGCTTTGCCCGCTTCGTTCATCTTCGTAAATCCCCATTCCACGATTTTATCGCCCGTGTGTTGCGCGTGCGCAAGTCCGTGCGCCGCTGCGGTGAGAAAGCCGAGGAGGTTCCATCCGCTTTTTATACTCACATTCTACACGTTTTACGACACAGGGTGCTTGAGCAGTCTGCTGAGCAGTTCCGGATTGCGGAAGTACGCGCTGATCGTGAGCAGGACGAACAAGATATAAATGGGAAGGGCCTCCATATGCGTGAAGCCGTGTGTCAGGTTTGTGGCCAGCGCACCGCCCATGTAGCCGACCATCAGCACAAAGCCGACCGTGGAGGTGCGCGGAATCAAGAACAATGCAATTATCACAAACTCTATGACGCCCAGCACGTGTTGCATCTGGACGGTGATGCCGAGTCTGTGCATCATGACGTCAGCGGGGGAATCCGGCACGACGGGAACGTATTTCATGACGGCTGCAAAGATGTTGAATGCGGCGACAAGCAGAGCGCATGTCCAGCCGACAATGGAACCAAACTGAATTTTCATAAGATGAGAGGAAAAGATGCGGAGACTATAGAGAAAAGCGATAATATAGTCGAATCGCGATGATTATCGTGCTATACTGCGCATCTGTGTTCATTGACACCACTGGGGATGACAGGTTTCGACAGCGTGATACTAATTGTTGATCGTCTCTGTTCGGGATGGCAACGATTTCCGTTATCCAACGTTGCAAAAATTAATTGCAGACAATCTTGTCAGCAAAGCCAATCGTATCGCTGAGGATGTCATGGCTCGTTTGAGCCTTGCTCCGCAGTTCGCGATGGCTGCTTAGTTTCCCTTCAACCGGAAACACGTCTCACCCTCGATTCTCGCTAGTGGGATGAGACGTCATCAGCGAGACGGATGCAGTATCTGATGTCGTACTACACTGATTCTTAGGCATTATCCCTCGCACATTTTCTTTGTTCCTTCCTTATTTGTGCGAGTATGAAAGGAGCACAACAGTACAGACACGGCGGTTACACGTTGGACCCGGATTCAATTTCCGGCATCTCCACCAAACTTAAAATAACGATAAATATATATTGACAAACGATAATCGATAAATAGTATAACAACCACCTATGAAAAAAGGCTCAACGATATTTCTTCAGCTCTTCATTGTATTCATTGGCATCGGCACTCTTGCTCTTCTGCTTTGGGAACCCAACCTCGAAGGCAGGAACGTCCACGCCACGCTCTTTGAGGTGTACTTCAAAGATCCATTTCTGGCGTACGCATATGCATCGTCCATCCCATTTTTTATTGCGTTGTACCAAGCGTTTACGTTGCTCGGATACATCGGGCAAAATAAAGTCTTCTCACCAAATTCTGTAAGAGCGTTACGGACTATAAAGTACTGTGCGCTAGCCACTGCGGGTCTTATCGTGGCGGGAGTGGCCTACATAATCATAACTATTAGCGGCAAGGATGACATTGCGGGTGATGTTGCCATGGGCGTTGTTACAACGTTTGCTTCCATCGTCATCGCAACCGCTGCGGCTGTGTTTGAGAGACTTTTACAAAGTGCCGTTGATATGAAGTCCGAGAACGATTTAACCGTGTAGTTCGACTAGCTCACCATAAATAACGAGACCACTATGGCTATCATCATTACCATCGACGTCATGCTGGCGAAGCGGAAAATGAGCGTCACGGAACTGGCGAAGAAAGTCAGGATCACAATGGCCAATATTTCCGTATTGAAAAATGGAAAGGCAAAAGCAATGCGATTCTCAACATTGGAGGCTGTCTGTGAAGCCTTGGAATGTCAGCCTGGTGATATTTTGGAATACAAAAAGTAAGAGGGACGCAGCGGTTCACGCCACTCAAAAATGATCTGTGGCAGCCGGTTCCAACTTTTACGAACCGAGTCCAACATTTACTTTTGAGGTCGCTTACCGAGTATCCATTTTTGTGTAGGGCTTAAAGACTTATCCTTTCGATGAATACAGCCGATCCAACAACAACGGCGGCGCACCCCTTCTTTCAGCTCTGAACATACGTGTTCAACATGTTGTCGTCGTGTCTCCGGTGTCTTGACCGATTCGACCCAACATATCCATTCGTTCCGCGCGAGCGGCGTAATATCTTCCCATTTTGCGTGTGCCGCTCTGTCAGCAGTCAGGACTTTTCGTAAATCCGCCGGCACTGTGTGCACCACGCCATCGGAAATTTCTTTTTTGATCATGCAGTTATTGTATTGAATTTTTAAGCCAAGGCCACCGGCACGGAAGAAAAACATCCACTTTTCCTATCCATCCATTACAATGCATCATATGTCGAACGACATTGCCATCACCGCCTGCTACGCCTTTTTCCCGATTGCAGAATCGGACGTGAAAGGGCTGCACGAAGAACTCCTTGCGTTTGGGAAGGAGCGAGGTATGAAAGGACTGGTGCTTCTTGCAGCGGAAGGAATCAATGCAACGGTGTGCGGAACTTCGACTGCGATCGTAGAGTGGAAGGACCGCATGATTGCATTGCACGACGATATTCTTTTTAAAGACAGTGCTTCAGACAAATCCGTGTTTCGTCGATGGTCGGTGAAGATACGACCGGAGATCGTTGCCATCAAACAAGCAGACATTCATCCTGCGGGCGAGCATCGTCACCTGAGTCCCGAGGAGTGGCATACGCTGCAAGCGAAAGAAGATGTTGTTGTATTAGATGCGCGGAATTCCTACGAGATCGCGATTGGAAAATTTTGCGGCGCGATTGATCCCGGCATTCGGCATTTTCGTGACTTTCCCGCGTATCTTAAAAAAACCGATCTTCCCCGGCACAAGAAAGTGATGCTCTACTGCACGGGTGGCATCCGCTGCGAGAAAGCAATCATCGCGATGGAAAAAGAAGGATTCAGCGACGTGGTGCAACTGAAAGGCGGCATTCTGGCATATTTGGAAAAATTTCCACACGCACATTTTGAAGGAGAATGTTTTGTATTTGATCAACGTGTCGCAGTGGATCAAACTTTGCAGCCCTCCAAAATATTCACGCTGTGCACGCGCTGCGGGGATCCCACGAGTGAACCCGTCTGCAATGTTTGCCGGGCATCATAATTATATTTTCGGAGCGTCTCACGTTCGCGCTCCAAGACCCGGGCTTCGAGGTTCGGGGGAAAGATCGATCTTCGGCGCAACTCTTCATCGTCTTCGGTGGAATTTTCTACGGTAGTTGAATATAATTTTTGTTCATCAAATGCCTCTCCGGCAAGCCGTAGAGCACGGATCAAGTCTTCGACTAATGATTCCTGTTTGCCGATGAAGTCTACGGTCCGACCACTGTGTTCCAAGCATCCGCTGTAGATGCCTTCGATGGAAAATTCCATGCCATTCAGCCAGCGGAACGCGAGGGTGTTCTCGACAAACGTGGAAAAATCCGGCGCTTGGTTCAACCGATCAAAGCGATTCTCCGTGTCCCACCCAATCCGAATTTTGTGCCGCCAGTAGGATTGATAAAACGAAAGTGGATGGCGCACGAAGCCGAACGTGAAACGATCACCGGGATCAATATCCCGCAATCCATCGTGCGTGCAGTTATGGTTCCAACTGCGTTTGCCATTCGCAGCCGGAAAAAGAAGCGAGCCTAATCGTGTACTTCTTCTGCACAAAAGTTCCGTGTGCGGAATTCCGGCATGTGCGATAGCCTTGCGCACCCAACTGCCGCCCGTCTTCGGGACGTGGATGAAGATGGAGTGTGGAAGAAGAAGAGCCACGGAGAAAAGATATAAGACATAAGACGTAAGACACAAGGTAGTCCTGTGTTAGGCGGATCTCTTGCGATTTTTCTGGAAATATTTGCTGTATAGAATATTGAAGGAGAACGCCGTCATCTTGCCCATCAATTTCTGGAGCGGCATGGGAACGAAGAACGGCCGATCGATCCTCAAAAATTTATCATGGCTCTGCAGTGTAGGATCCAGAACCTTCCGTGCCGCGTAATCTCCGCAGAAGGTCGCCCACGGAAGTCCCACACATCCCAGCACGTATTGAATGTACGGAGACTTGGGATCGTGCGTGACGATCGGCACCAAATCCTTCGTCGTGTCGATGCGCCCCGGCCAGTACTGCATGAACTCCTGATGTTTGAGGAACGGGAAACGATTCTTGAAATCCCGGATGACGCGTTTGATGACGGTAGGGGATGTGACATCCAGCGGCAGGAACGTTGTGAGAGGTGAACCGCCGCCGAGGAGAATGCGCTTATCCCCCGTCAGTCTGTAGTAGCTGTAGACCAGCTTGCTGTCCCAGCACATGAAATCCCCTTCCGGGAACAGTTGCTTGATTTCATTCGGATCCAGTGGCTCGCTGATCGTCAGGAACGTCTGTGCGTGGTACACCTGCTCGGAAATTCGACTCACCGTCGGGCGCATTTTGTCGATGCAGAAAATAATATTCTTCGCGGTCACCGAACCCATGTGCGTGCATGCTTTGTGTCCTTCCATGTGCGTCACCGGCGTTCCTTCATAGATCCGGACGCCTTTCTGTACGAGTATTCGCTTCAGTTCTTGCGCGTACAGCAGGGGATTCACCGCATATGTTTTTCCGGTGCGAATGCCAGCCATGTATCCCTTGCCGGGATTGATGCGTTTCAGTGCAGCACCTTCGTAGACCTGCGTGGGGTACCCGATCTTTTGGAATGCTGCTGCCTCCTCGTACACCGATTTTTTCCCCGCTTTTCCCAATCCCACAAACAAACTGTCTTGCTCCAGAAGATCACACTTCATTTGGTACTGTGTGACATTTGCCACCACGCGCTTCACGCCTTCTACCGCAATGTTCCACACTTTTGCACCATCTTCCAATCCGTAGCGTCGCAGGATCTGATGCAGCTCCAGTTCACTGTCAGGCGTCAAAAATCCGGCACTCTTGCCCGTGGAACTCCCTCCGCAGATGTTTCGCTCCACCAGGACGGTATTTTTTCCCGCTTCTACAAGCCGTAAGGCTGCATGCAACCCCGCCATGCCGGCACCCACGACAAGAACATCCGTCTCCATGTGTTCTTTGAGAGGAGGACAGTAGTCCGTCTTGGAATTGAGCAAGGTCGTGTACCACCAGTTCTGGAGCAACATGTCACCCGATGGAACCGTGTGAGGCATAAATTGAATGAATAGTGCCAGGGGTTAAGGGAAATGTCACTCTTCGCCCGAAGCGGAAGATCGCCCTTCGACGTTGCTCAGGGTAAACGATCTTCCGCTTCGGTGTCCTACGATTTCTGTAATACTTCCGTTGTATTTACGTCTTATACTAGGGTTCGCTGATTCATTCCTTTCCAAAATACTCCATGCACCATTCATCTCGATCCCTCGCAGGTTTGGCACTCGTCACATTGCTCATCGGTTGTGTTCCCACTACCCCCAATGGAGACAGCAATTCCTCCGCTCCGTCCGCAGATATTCACGTGTCGGAACCGGATGCGAACACCGTTGTGTCCAGTCCGCTGACCGTGCGCGGCGAAGCGCGTGGAACGTGGTACTTTGAAGCAAGTTTTCCCGTGCGATTGCTCGATTCTACGGGCAATGAAATCGCTGTTGCACCAGCACAAGCGCAAGATGATTGGATGACGACGGATTTCGTGCCGTTCGAAGTGACGCTCACGTACACGACGATATCCGAGACGGGATCCCTCGTGCTCGAAAAAGACAATCCCTCCGGTGAACCGCAGAACGCCGCGAGCATCGTGATTCCGGTCAGATTCGTTCCGTAAGGGATCGAAGAGCGGTATACTGATGACTCATGCAGAGATTGATCGTATTGGGATTCTTCTTCCTCGCAGCTTGTCATCCTTCCACGTATTCTTCCGTGACTGATTCAAACGCTTCCGATGCCGCTCTTCAAAAAAAACTCACGCCACTTCAGTACGAAGTGACGCAGGAAGAAGGCACCGAGCCGCCGTTCCAAAACGAGTATTGGGATGAAAAGCGCGCAGGCATTTATGTCGATGTCGTTTCCGGAGAGCCGCTCTTCAGTTCGCTCGATAAATATGATTCGGGCACGGGCTGGCCGAGTTTCACGAAACCGTTGGACCCGGACAATATTATTGAGCGCACGGATCACCGACTTGTGATGGCGCGCACGGAAGTGCGCAGCAAGAAAGGGGATTCACACCTCGGTCATGTGTTTCCGGACGGACCCAAGCCCACGGGACTCCGTTATTGCATGAATTCGGCGGCTCTGCGATTCATCACCAAAGAGGATCTGACGAAAGAAGGATATGAAGAGTACGCAGATCTTTTTCGAGACTGATACGGTTTATTTTCGTATACTTCTTTCATATGCGCCGCATTGCGACCTTCCTTCTTCCCGTCCTCCTTCTCTCCTGCGTGCCTCGCACGCAAGAACCGGGACACCCCATCACTATTTTTGAAAAGGGTGTTTCTTCCGTTCCCACCGCAGGAGCCGGCACGGGCGCAGCGCTGGAGCAACCGGCGGATTTGCAGACGCGGGAAGTTGCGTACGGACTCTCCGGCGGAAAAACACTCAGTGGTTATCTTGTGATTCCCGCAGGGGACGGACCGTTTCCGGGTCTCATCCTCATTCACGAATGGTGGGGACTCAATGACAACATCCGCGCCAATGCTCTGGCCTTTGCACGCCAAGGGTATGCGGCGCTCGCCGTCGATCTCTATGAAGGAGAATCCACCAGGGATCCCGCACGTGCCAAAGAGCTCGCGGGAGCCGTGCAGGGGAATATGGATCGGGCGTTCGATAACTTGCAACAAGCAGTAGATTTCCTCCGTTCAGAACCGAACGTGAACAGGCAACTGATCGGTTCGGTGGGTTGGTGCTTTGGCGGCGGCTGGTCGTACCAAATGGCGAAAAATGATTTGGGAGTGCGCGCAACCGTCATGTACTACGGTCGTTTCAGTCACGAAGACGACCTCAGCCACATGAAGTCGACCATCCTCGGGCATTTCGGGGAAAAAGACGCATCCATCCTCGTGGATGACGTGAAGGCATTCCGCGTGAAACTCAAAACGCTTTCCGGCGATCACGAGATCTACATCTACCCCAATGCAGGGCACGGCTTCGCGAACAGCGACAACCCCGTTTTTGATCCGGCCGCAGCGGATGTTTCATGGGGGCGGACGTTGGAGTTTCTACAACAGACACTCGGGGAATAATTTTTTAAATTGTTCTTTGTGTATTTTCAACCCCCTCCCTGTCCCTCCCCCTTGAGGGGGAGGGGATGTCATTGCACTTATCTCTTGGAACATGCTGCATAAATTTTATCGAGTACATCGGATGAATATTTCACCTCGTCGTTTGTGAATCGAAGAATAATAAAGCCCAGTCCTTCCAATTTTTGATCACGAATCCTATCTGATTGGATATTCCTTTTCCTTGTATGCCCGCTGCCATCTATTTCCACAATGACTTTATTTTCGAGACATGCAAAATCAACAACATAAGAACCAATGGGAACTTGTCTCCGAAATTTCAACCCGTAAAATCTTTTTGCCCGTAAATCACTCCATAAGATCTTTTCAGCAGAAGTCATTATTCTTCGAAGGTACTTTGCCTTTCGTATCGAACCCCAGGTGCCAGATATTCTCATGTAGAAATAGTGAAGAAAACCATTCTCATCTGTCTATTGCTCAGAATCAAGAATAATAATGTCCTCTCTCCCTTTAGGGAGAGAGACAGAGAGAGGGTTTTCTTCGGGCAAGGAATGGTAATAGAGTTCTATATTTATATAATTGGACAATAATAATCACCACTACGCTACTTTCGGCGTGACACAAGGAGGGTAGGATGGGAAATTGTCCTTCCCCCTTTGCCCATGCCGACACGCTCCACTGCAAAAAAGAAGAAGAAAACAATCAAAGCGAGGAAGATCGTGAAAAAGAAAGTGATGAAGCGTGCGCCGAAAATGAAGATCGTCGGCCGTGTCGTTCATTATTACGATCGTCTGCAAGTGGCCATTGTGGAATTGGCTGCACCGCTTCGACTTGGCGATACTGTTTTGATCAAACATAACGATCAAGAAGTGTTCCAGAACGTCGACTCGTTGCAGATCGACCACATGTCCGTGGAGCAAGCCAAGAAGAAACAAGTGGTTGGCTTGAAAGTGAATCAGCCGGTGAAGCAGGGGTCGCTGGTGCTTCCAGCCTGACGAGAAGTGCCAAGTGCAATGTGCCATGTGCCAAGGTTTGTTTGGCACTTTTAACATGGCACTTGGCACTTTTTTAAAAAACATCTATGCTTCCATATTCTTCCCTTTATTTTTATGGACAATGCAGACATTCAAAAGAAGTGCACGGAATTCCTCAATGCCCTCGGCGTGCCCGGTTTCATCGTGTTCGGATGGCAGAAGCCCGATGAACAATTTGGATTCGTTTACAGCAACCACAAAATGCCTGTGCCGGTGGTCATCAAAGGCATGACGTTCGTGCTCAGTGATTTTGTGAACAAGAAGCTCTAAAAATCGTCCAATCGGTCTTTGTTCGATTGTGGATGGAATAGATTTTTGAGCGAATCCCAACCCGCAGTGATTTCGAATGCGATGTTGTCGTATGTGCTCGTGATGATTCCCATACCTTGCTCGTACAACGATTCTGATACACCGGGTCTTCCACACTTTTTTTCAGTTGGTTGTGTTCGAGGCACCTTACCAAGGAAAACATCAATTTCTTTAACATGCTGCAATGCAATCGCCGGGATAGGATCTTCAGAATCTCCTCTTTGCCAGAAAAGTTCGGTTAGCAGTTCACGATTTTCGATGAATGCCCTATACCCCGCTTCATACGCGCTGTCGTAGCGTCTCGGGTGCTTATCCACTGCCATGAGATATTTATCAAGCGCCCCCAATGTCAGAGGAGTGTCTTCTGTGCTCAACGATACTGGTTCCAGTTCGGCGATGGACATATGCGATCTTTTAGCAACCACTTGCCGAGAGGTCAATTTTTTTCGAATACAACAATTGTACTGTTCCTTTTTTGAACAACACAAAATTCATTCGCAGGAGCTAAGGAATTGCGTACATAAGCATCGCAGGATCAAATCGTTTATTTTAGAAACAGTTTCATCAACCAGTTCGCGACGCCGATGACAAGCGTGACCACGATCCATCCTCCCAAGCCGCCGATGATTTCCAGTGTAACGAGGTTTGGATCTATCAAAAGAACGATTTGATACGTCAGCCAGATGAAGATGCCGTTGACGAGAATTATCGCAAGGATCGTGGCGAGTAATTTCAGTGGCAGCGTGATCAGATTCAAAATCGGCCGCACGACGATGTTCATGACGGTGAGCAATGCGCCGACGACGACGTACGCGGGGAGTCCGCCGGACAAGAAAAAGTAATCGTCCAGGTACATGGCCATCGCCCAGACCAAGAGGACATTGAGGATGAAGCGGATGAGGATGCGGATGGGGAGGGACATACGAGGGTTAGGGATGGGGATAGGATTATTTCGGAACGATGATCGTCACCGAAAGATCTTCACCAATAGTGACAGCGTGCGATGAGCCGGAGGCTGAACCGATCTTCACATTAGTTTCTTGTTCGACCAAGGCGCGGAAGTTTTTCAGAATGTCGTCTGCTCCTTCCACGCCGATGATGAGTGCATCGGAGATTGAAAAGCCTTCGTCTTTGCGCAGTTGCTGGATGGCGCGGATCAAATCACGAGCCAGGCCTTCTTGCTGCAACGATGCATCGATCGTCGTGTCTATGCTCACGACCACACCGTGATCAGACGCGATACCCTCACCCTCTTTTCCTTGGTAGACGATCTTCACTTCATCACCGGACATGCGTTCTTCTAAAATCAACACCGATCCGTCTTTTTGGACAGTGAATTCCCCGCGCTTTCCGGCTTGGATCACTTCCTGCACGCGGCCGCCCAGGCGTGGGCCGACCTTGCGTGCGTCCACCATGGCAATGGCTTCGGCCAGGGCTCCCGGATCATCCTGCACTTCGATCGCCTTCACATTCAGCTCTTCCTGCAGGAGCTGCACTTCCGACGGCGCAAGCGTGCCGCAATCCAGTGATGCAGGGATCGCAATGACCGCTTTGACCAACGGTTGGCGCGTCTTGATCTTCTTTTCCGCACGGACGATATTGCCGAGCGAAACAACCGTACGCAGCACGCGTGTTTTCTTGATCAAGTTTTCTTCTTTCTCCGTCAGTTTTCGCACTTCCGGCCAATCCGTCAAATGGATGGATCCATGTGTTTCCGGCACGAGGTTCAAATAGACAGCCTCCGTGATGAACGGACAGAACGGTGCCAGAAGTTGCGAGAGTGTCAGGAGCATTTCGTATAACGTTTGCAACGCGGCAGCCTGCTCTTGTTCATTTTCATCCATGGCACCTGCGACCGTCACCAGGCTGCCTTTGCCGGCAAAGCGACGGCGGGAAAGGCGCACGTACCAATTTGTCAGTGCATCGATGGTGCCGGCAAGTTCGCCGCATGTTGCGGAGAGATCATAGCGATCTAATTCATGCGTCATTCTATTCGAAAGATCCTGCACTTCCGCGCGAATCCACTGATCCAACGGATGACCACTGGTTTTGCGGCCGGCGGTCGGTTGCCACTTTGCATTGTTTGCGTATGTTACGAAGAACACGTACGTGTTCCAGTAGGGAAGCAAAATATTGCGCACGGTTTCCTCAACAATTTTCTCCGAGAAGCGCATGTCTTCGCCGCGCACTGCTGGTGAACTCATCAGCGCGAAGCGCACGGCATCCGCACCGTGTTTCTCCACCACGGTCAGCGGCTCGGGATAATTTTTCAGACGCTTACTCATCTTTTTTCCGTCTTCCGCCAGCACCGTGCCGTTCACCACGCAGTTCATGAACGACGGTTTTTTGTAGAGCGCTGCGGAAAGGACGGTGAGCGTGTAGAACCAGCCGCGCGTTTGATCAATTCCTTCGGCAATGAAGTCGCACGGGTACCCGGGCGGCAGCGCAGCCTTGGAAACTTTGCTCGCGAATGAGAATGGAAAATGCGATTGCGCATAGGGCATGGATCCCGACTCGAACCAACAGTCCAAGACTTCGGGAATACGCTGCATCAGCGGATGCAGAGAAAGCTCTTTTGTTTCGCAATTGCGTGGAGCATGTTGGAGAGCTTCTGCAAATGTGAGATTTTCTTCATTTGCGAGAAGGGCTTGAATCATGCCGCCATGCGTGATGACAAGGACTCGCTTGCCTGCATATTTTTTTCGAAGATGAGCAGCAGCTTCTTTCGCCCTATTCAAAAATTGAGATGGATTTTCTCCTCCGAGCGGACTTTCGTGATGAAGGCCAAATTCGCCCGTTGGAATAAGGAGAGGATGATCTTTCTTGATTTGATCCAGTGTTTTTCCCACCCAGGAGCCGAATTTCCGCTCCCGGAAAAGTGTCGAGAATTCCGTAACAGGCATCCCAATCTCGCGTGCGATGATATCCGCCGTTTCTCGTGTGCGTATGAGATCAGATGCAACGATGGCATCAAACTTTTTCTTCTTTAATTTCTGTGCAGCATCCAAAGCCTGTTTTTTTCCGAATTCAGTCAATGGGCGGTCGCCTTCTTGCCCCTGACACAGCTTTTGCACATTCCAATCCGTTTCACCATGCCGTACGAGTGTCACTTCCACGCTCGATGCATGTTTCGTTCCCGCCCACGCGATGGTATCCACCGTTTCTTTGTGCAGGTCCATCTCCGCGCCCGTGTCATGGTCATAGAAAAACGTGACGGGATCGGCGAAGCCGGGGTACGGCTGGTGGGTGAGCTTGGCCGGATCTTCCTTATTGAAGAAATGTTTGATGCTGAGCACAGGATCCGCATGCGTGACAACCACGATGTGTTCACCGCGATGTTTCGGGAGTGTTTCCTTCAAAAATTCTCCCGTGCGCACCGCCACCTGGCTCCACGTTTCCATGCCGGGGAAGTGATAGATGCTCTCCACTTTATTATTCTCCAACTTGTGTGCGCGGCGGGCTTTGACGAATGTGAGATCCGAAAAGTCCACGGTCTTTCCTTCGTACTCGCCGAATTCCACTTCTCGCAGGCGGTCATCAATCACCACATCGCCTTCGCTTCCCTTGGCAATCGCTTCCGCAGTTTCTTTGGTGCGCGCGAGCGGCGAAGCGTAAATCCGCGCAACATCCTCTTTGGAAAGAACCGATGCCGCGAGTTTCGCTTGGGCTTTCCCGCGCGCCGTTAAGCTGGTGCCCGGCAACACGCCTTGGTATTTCGGGATGACGTTGCCTTCGCTCTCGGCGTGGCGGAGGACAGTCACTTTCGTGAATCGAATGCGATTCTTCGCCATCAAATCATCGCGACTGCCGATCACTTCCATGTCGCCCGTCTTTTCCGATCTCCAAATAGGTAGCGGCGTTCCCCAGTAACGATTGCGGGAAATTGCCCAGTCGCGCGCTCCTTCCAGCCACCTGCCGAAGCGTCCGTCTCGCAGATGCCCCGGCACCCACTCTGTTTTCGCGTTGGCGCTGAGCATGTCTTTCTTGATCTTCTCCACGGCGACAAACCAAGAACTCGTCGCGTAATTGATGAGCGGCGAATCGCAGCGCCAGCAGTGCGGATACGAGTGGCGGAACGTTTCAGCTTTAAAAAGTTTTCCACTCTTCTTCAGTGCATCGGCAATCATTTTATCTCCGCTCATGTGGTCATCGCGCGGTTTCGCATCTTTTCCGGCAAAGTCAGTGACAGCTGCCACAAATTTCCCGTTCATTCCCACGTGCTGCAGCGGCTGCACGCCTTCTTTCAATCCAAGATTGTAGTCATCCTCGCCGTAGCCCGGAGCAATGTGCACGATGCCCGTGCCGTCTTCGGTTGTTACAAAAGAAGATCCGTCGACTACGCGGAACGTTTTCTTTTCATAATCATGCACGAAGTAGGGGAAGAGCGGTTTGTACTTTTTCTTCAGCAACGCAGATCCTTTGAATTCTTTTTCGATCACATGCTCTTTGTCTTTGAAGACCGTTGCCACTCTTTCCTTTGCGACGACATACGATCGATCTTCGTACCGCACTTTCACGTAAGGAACATTCTTGCCGACAGCGAGGAAAAGGTTCCCCGGCAGCGTCCAACCCGTTGTTGTCCACGCCAAGACAAAAGTATTTGGCTCATCAACCAACTCAAACTTTGCGGTGATGGAAAAATCATCAATATCTTTATATCCCTGTGTCACTTCAAAATTACTCAGCGGTGTTTCGCAGCGTGGGCACACGTGCATGGATTTATGTCCTTCGTAAATCAATTTTTTATCCGCAAGGCTTTTGAACACCCACCAAATGGACTCCATAAAATCCGGATCCATCGTTCGGTAATCCCAATCCATATCCACCCAGCGCCCCATGCGCAGAACGACCGTGCGCCACTCTTTGGTGTAGCGCTGCACGGCGGAACGACAGAGTGCGTTGAATGCTTTCACGCCCATTGCTTCGATTTCCTTCTTGCTCCCGATGTTATGTTCCTTCTCTATCAAATTTTCTATCGGGAGACCGTGGCAGTCCCACCCGAACCTGCGTTCCACCCTTTTTCCACGCATGGTCTGGTAGCGCGGAATCACATCTTTTATAGTTCCTGCAAGCAGGTGACCGTAGTGGGGGAGTCCCGTCGCGAAGGGCGGACCATCGTAAAAACTGAATCGTTCTTCCTTGGGTCCTCCTTCGGTTCCGTCCAGGGCATCCATTCGTTTTACTGAACGGTGACGGATACTGCGCTTGAATGTGTCTTCCTCTTGCCAATATTTCAAGATTCCCCGCTCAAGGTCGGGAAAGCGTTGCCGGGGGTCTGCGGGGTCGAACATCGCAAAATAGCATACAGGAGGGCTTTTTTTCATGCACTGTCCTATTTTTACTCCATAAATCTTATTCGGTATTTTGTTGACAGTTGTCTGTTTCTTTCTTAGGATAAAACTGCCTTTTTTATGATCTCAAGTTCTGATTCATCGGCTGACTTGGCTGACATTCTCCCAGAGGTGCCCCGGACGGCACCCCGCGCTGAGGACCATGTTCTGGAAGTTCGCATTTCTCCCGAACAACCGGGAATAGGCATCAATAGGATGGCAGCAGGATCTCCTGATGATTCGGGTATTCAAAAGAGTCCTAGGCTTTCCACCATTTCGGATGGTTTAACAAAATTTGCGCGTTCCATGAATGTCAGCACGGTCTCGGTTTTAGGAGATGTTTCCGCAGCAGTGAGGGAAATTGATAGTAGATTATCTCCATCACCTGAGACACTTCCATCTTATAGGGAAATCCGAGATGCAATCATTCAGTTGTTGGTTGCCCGGCGGGGAGTGAAAAAGGCACCCTTGAAATAAAGTTGAATATTAGTTGAAGTCGGTGATATTCCTTGAATGTGGTATCATCGGTTTCTTGTGGAAGCATCATATCTACTTGCGGCAATCGGCTATCTACCACAGCCTCAGCAGGAACAAGTGTTACTGGCTTTGAAGCGTGCGGAGAAATTTCATGAAGGTCAGCAGCGTGATTCCGGAGAACCATACATTACACATCCTCTTGCAGTGGCAGAATACCTTGCTCGTTTAGAAGCAAGTGCAACAACGTTGAAGGCAGCACTGCTCCATGATGTCGTCGAAGACAGCCACACCACTTTGGAGGAAGTCGAGCGTGAATTCGGGAAAGAGGTTGCTCACTTGGTGGACGGTGTGACGAAATTGTCCCATCTTCGGTATGAAGGAAAACGGGAACAGCGCCAAGTCGCCTCACTCCGTAAGTTACTTCTCACTGCACACGGGGATCTGCGCGTCATCCTCATTAAGCTTGCTGATCGTTGGCACAACATCGAAACCATCCAAGGATTGAGGGCAGACAAGCGCGATCGCGTTGCACTGGAAACATTGGACATCTACGTTCCTTTCGCACGGCTTGCGGGATTATGGGACATGAAATCTCGGTTTGAAGAAGTGTGTTTCCCGATCGCAATGCCGAATGAGTATGCGTTGTGGCATGAAAAGATTGCACAAGTGCGTGAGGCTGTTGCCCCCGAACGGCAGGCTTTTATTGCCAGGGTGAACATGGCAACGAAGGAAGATGTTCATGGAGAAATCCAATACATGACCGATTATGAAATTTACAGCAAGCTGCAAGGCAATTTGCATCGCCTGAAAGACGTCCAAAATGTTGATACTGCATTGATCCTGCTGCTCGGAACAATACAGCCTATGGAATGCTATCGCGTGCTGGGCGAAATCCATGCCCTCTACCCCACAAGCTCGCTTTCCTTCCGGGATTACATCAATGCACCGCAACCCAATGGATACCGCGCACTCCATACGACGATTTTTCTTGGAAAAGAACACCGTCTTCGCTTGCGGATACAAACAAATCAAATGTACGAATACGTCGCCAAACGAAAGTTTTCCACATGGGTTCCGGATGAAGTGACGGATATTTATCGCGCATTGGGTTCGTTGCGCAAAGCACCCTTTGAAGAGCAACAGTATTTAAAAGATCTGAGAGAGACAATTTTAAAGGAACGTATGAATGTGTTCACGAGTTCGGGTGATGTCATCACGCTTCCTCAGCATGCGACGGGAGTGGATTTTGCCTTTCGTGTGAATCCGGATCACATCTCTTATTTGCAGGCGATCCGCGTCAATGGGAATCTCCGCGAAGCGACACATATTTTGCAAGAGGGAGATGTAGTGGAATTGGTTCTTGCAAAGAACGGTGCGGGAACCAACGGCACGATTCCGACTATTTGGGTGGATAAAGTAAAGTCCGTGGATGCCCGGGAGAAACTTCGGCAATCATTGGGACAATCTCCTTTCGAAGACCAAGTGATCGCGGGTTCAGAAATTTTAAACCAGGAATTACAGAAGCGAAGATTGCCGCGATGGTGGCTTTTTCACTTGAATAAAATCCAGTCCCAATTGGCGCAGAAGATGGGAAAAGCTTCCTTTGATGATCTGCTTTCCGATGTGGGCACAGGTCTTCTGTCAGCATCAAAGGTCATCGATGAGTACATCCTTATGCTTCAAATTCCATCCATTTGGACGACGCGAATTCTTCATTTCTTTCATTTGTTGCCACGTTCCCGTGTTTTGGACAAGGAAGCGAAAGTGATGGACATAGAAGTCTATGCCGAAGATCGAAAAGGGCTCATTCATGATGTAACAGGCTGTTTTGCGGAACGGGACATCAACATCGCAAAATTCGAAATTTTTGCTGTACCTCCCAAGGATGCTCTGTATAAGATCAGGCTAGAAGTGAAGAATTTTGACACCTTTAGCGATTTGTACGACGCTTTGGTGCAAATTCCCAATGTAAAGCAGGTATTGCGTAAGAAGTAGTTTTATGTTTTAATTTTCCACTTATGTCTTTTGAAGACAACTTCAGCGGGGATCCTCAAAGCAGCAAATATGACCTATTTGCCGACAAATATGCTGCATCATGGAGGGATCATGTGCCAAATCAATTTCATTATGAAATGTCAAGAAAGGCGACAGTACGTTATTTGGTGGATCTTTTTGAAAAAGGGGTAAAACCTAAAGACAGCGTAGCTGTAATTTTGGGTCCTGGTTTTAATATTGCAGAATACCGCGACCTCGATCCGGTGATTGTTGATGCAATGCTTAATGAATGCCCTGCAATTGTTGTTGCAGATTTCTCTCGAGAAGTTTTAAAAGATGCACGAAGATCACTTTCATCTGCCAGCAAGGAAGTTGAGCCAAAAATTTTCCGTGCGCAAAGAGAATTTTCAGGAGGGATGAGTACTCGTTTTGATATCTTCATAGCTAACAAAATCGATACTATTTGCACAGTGGATGCTTTGGATGTTTTTATGCGCGAATTAGATGCTCTCACTCCAACAGAAATAATTGCAAAAGTTAAGGAGCAAAATCTCGAAGAATCTGAATCAGTTGGAGATGCAACTGTCGTTCACGAACATACTAACCATTTAGCTCGTTATTACGATTTCAAGTCCGTCGCTCGTTCTAAAGCTGAAGTTCGTTATGTGATCTGCAATCTTCTTCTTGCAGGAATGCTTGCAACAACAGAAGCAGCATTTCGAGAAAAGCTTATAACTTTCCGTCAGGGTCAGGGGGACGAAGTGATCAGTGATGAAACTGTAAGAGGCTATCTGCGTTCCTGGCACCGTGTAATTTCTATTATCAATACGGAAATTGCCGTCAATCTGATTTCGGGTGTTATGGATCACAATCCACACGCAACAATTTCGATTGTAACGGATGAAAATACAGAGTATTCCCAAAAATTTGGGAAACATCCTCGTTGGGATTTGGAAGGGCCCTTCGGTGTTAGAAGTGGCCTCTTGAGCCATCAAATAATGCTTATGGAAAATGGCCAATCCTGGATGCAGGATGATTCTGGTGAGAACCCTCCGCATGGACACTATACTTCAGCTTTGATAGCTCAAAAAGTTTCTGATTTAGAAGAGAGTACTGAAACTAAATAACGCTTCACATTCGAAAAAATTTCAGTCGTTTCATTGAGGGCTTCAATCTCTTTTTTCGTGAACCACTTCAATTCTCGCCCTTCAGCTTCTTCCAAAACCAACATCTGATTCTCATCCACCGGTCGTGCGAGATACAGAAAATCCATGTGTTGATGAGCATGCTCATTGCGTTCTGCGGACGCGGGAATATTTTCCAGCAGCAGTGCGATCGGTTTCTTCAGCATCTTTCCTTCTTCTGGATTCCGATCGAATAAATTTTCTTGTGCACCTGTCCCTCGTAGTCCGCCGGAGACGGACGAAGTGGGATCGCCGATGATTTCCGCATCCAGTCCCGTCTCTTCCTTGCACTCACGGCGCGCGGTTTCCTCCGGTGTCTCATTCTCATGCACATGCCCACCCGGCGGCATCCAACGTTTCAAACGCTTGTGCCACAACAGCAACGTGCGATGCTTTGAATCGACAATGAAGGCGGTGGCGGTGAAGTGACGATCCATCAACGATAAAGAGGAATGAGAAGAATAAGAGAATGAAGACGATAGGTGAAGTGCAAAGAGTATAGTCCTGTGGTATGCTTTTTAGACATTCTCCTCCTCTCGTATGGTTCTCGTCCAAGCCAACTCCAAAGTTCTCAAGATCGGTGATGCGATGCCCGATTTCTCTCTCCCTGCGACGGATGGTCTCACCGTTGAGGCAATACTCATCAAAGATCCTGTCGTCGTGATTGTTTTCACGTGCAACCACTGTCCGTACGCGCAGGCGGTGGAAAACAGATTGATCGAACTGCAGAAACATTTTGATGAAGAAGGCGTGCAATTCGTCCTTATCAATAGTAACGATGTAGCAAAGTATCCCGATGATTCGTTCGAAGCGATGAAGGAACGCCACGACGCGAAGAATTATCCGTTCCCGTATTGCTACGATGAAAGCCAAGAAGTAGCAAAAGCCTACGGAGCGCTCTGCACGCCGCACTGCTTCGTCTTCGACCGCAACCGCGTGCTGAAATACAAAGGACGCGTGGATGATAATTGGAAAGAGCCGGAAAAAGTCACGGAGCATAATCTCCGTGATGCGATCCAAGCGCTCATCAAAGGCGAAGAGCCGCCCGTCCACGAAGCTAATGCCATAGGCTGCTCAATTAAATGGAAGTAATAATCCATATAAATGACCAATGACTCCCTGCGGGAATGACCAATGACACAACGACCAATGACCAAAAGAATTTCAAAGTTGGTCACTGTGTCATTGGTCATTTTTTCTTCAGAGCATTCACCAGATACTGTCCCGTGTAGCTCTCTTTCACTTTCGCAACATCTTCCGGCGTTCCCGTTGCGATTACTTTGCCGCCGCCTGCGCCGCCATCGGGGCCCATATCCAAGACGTAATCGACGGATTTAAGAACATCCAAGTTGTGTTCAATCACAAGCACGGTGTTGCCGAGTTCTACTAACCGCTGCAGCACCCCGAGCAGACGATTGATGTCATCGAAGTGCAGACCGGTGGTCGGCTCATCGAGAATGTAGAATGTCCGTCCAGTCGCTCTTTTTGTAAGTTCCGTTGCCAGTTTCACGCGTTGCGCTTCGCCACCGGAGAGTGTCGTCGCGCTCTGACCCAAGTGAATGTAGCCGAGACCCACATCCTCGAGTGTCTGGAGTTTTTTCTTGATGGGCGGAATCGCGGAAAAGAAACCCAGTGCCTCGGTGATGGTCATGTCCAACGCTTCGGCGACATTCTTTCCTTTATACGTGATCTCCAACGTCTCCCGGTTGTAGCGCTTGCCGTGGCAGTTTTCGCACGTCACGAACACATCGGGCAGGAAGTGCATTTCAATCCTCTTCAGTCCGTCGCCTTCACATTCTTCGCAGCGGCCGCCCTTTACGTTGAAGCTGAACCGTCCCGCTTTGTAGCCGCGGAGTTTCGCTTCCGGCGTCGTCGCGTAAATGTCGCGCATGTCGGTGAAGACGCCGGTGTACGTCGCAGGGTTGCTGCGGGGCGTGCGGCCGATGGGGGATTGGTCGATCACGATCGCTTTATCCAATTCTTGCAATCCTTCGATCGACCCCACGTCTTGCGGTTTCGCATGCGCTTTGTTCAGCACGCGTTGCAACTCGGGTGCAAGAATCCCGTGAATCAAACTGGATTTGCCCGAGCCCGAGACGCCGGACACGCCAATCAATGTGCCGAGCGGGAACGTGATATCCACGTGTTGCAAGTTGTGGTGGTGCGCATCCTTAATCACGATGCTCTTGCCGCTGCCTTTGCGGCGCTTTTCCGGGATCTCGATGAATTTTTTGCCGCTCAAGTATTGCCCGGTCACGGACTTGGGATTTTTGATCAAGTCCGCAGGCGATCCTTGCGCCATCACTTCCCCGCCGTATTTTCCGGCGCCGGGTCCTATCTCCAAGAGATAGTCCGCAGTGGCGATGGTTTCTTCATCATGTTCCACGACGATCACCGTGTTGCCGAGGTCGCGGAGTTGCAGGAGCGTCTTGATCAGCCGTGCGTTGTCGCGTTGGTGTAGTCCAATGCTTGGTTCATCGAGAACATACAGAACGCCTTGCAGCGCGGAGCCGATCTGTGTGGCCAAGCGAATGCGCTGCGCCTCTCCGCCGGAGAGGGTCGCTGCTGATCGCGAAAGCGTCAAATACGTGAGGCCGACGTTCTCCAGGAACGACAGGCGCGCGATGATTTCCAGGAGAACTTTTTTTACGATCGTGTAGTCATATTTTGATAGTCCTTTTGAAGAGGACTGAGAGGATCCAGAAGAAACAGAGGACTCAGAGGAATTTTCATTCTTCTGTTTCTTTTGTGTCCCTTGTTTCTCTTGTGTCTTTTCTTGCGGCACCAAGCTCCGGAAGAACACCATCGCTTCGTCGATGCTCAAGTCCGTCGCCTGCACTATATTCTTTTCACCCACGGTGACGCCGAGGATTTCTTTCTTGAGGCGCAAGCCCGCACACGAAGGGCAGGGGAGTTCCAACATGTATTCCTCGATCTGCGTGCGGATGTAACTGGAATCCGTCTCGTGATGCCTGCGTTGCAAGTTCGGAATAACGCCTTCGTACGTCGTATTGTAATTGCCACCGAACGTTGCAGTCTCCATCCGCACACTCAGCTGTTTGTCGTACCCGTGCAGAATGATGTTCTGATGTTCCGGCGTCAGTTTGTTCCACGGGGTTTCCATGTTAAAGCCCACTTTGTCCGCGAGCGCTTCCAAGACGTGTGACATGAAACCCATGCGGCTGGCGGAGGTTGCCCAGGGGTGGATTGCCCCTTCCGCGAGGGACAATTTCTCATTGGGAATAATCGTGCTCTGGTCGACTTGGAGGATCGATCCCAAGCCATGGCAGGTTTCACATGCGCCGTGCGGAGAGTTGAACGAAAAACTTCTGGGTTCGATCTCCGGCACGTCTTCATCCGGATGATCCGGACAAACGAAGGATTCCGAGAAGCGTGTTTCCTCATTTGTTTCGGAATCCAAAATCACCAGCGATCCTTCGCCTTTCTTCAAGCAGAGTTCCACAGAGTCCGCCAGGCGCGATCTGTTCGGATTCACCACGCCTTCCTTCGATTCCAAATCGCGGACAATTAAACGGTCAACGACGATCTCAATCGTATGCACTTTCTTCGGATCCAAAACAATCTCTTCATCCACGGTCATCACTTGCTTGTCGATGCGCATGCGGACGAATCCTTCGCGACGGATGGAATCGATGATTTTCACGTGTTCGCCTTTGCGTCCTTGGACGACAGGCGCGAGCAGGAAAATTTTCTTGCCTTCGGTCATATGTGCGATCGTCTCCACGATTTGGCTGCTGCTTTGTTGCGTGAGTTTTCGTCCGCAGATGCTGCAGTGTACTTGGCCGACTTTTGCCCACAGCAAACGCATGTAATCGTAAATCTCCGTCACCGTTCCCACGGTGGAGCGGGGATTCCTCTGCGATGTTTTCTGATCGATCGAAATCGCCGGACTCAATCCTTCGATACTCTCCACTTCCGGCTTTTCCATCTGCGCGATGAACTGCCGTGCATACGCGGACAAGCTTTCCACATAACGGCGCTGGCCCTCCGCAAAGATCGTATCAAATGCCAGTGAAGATTTTCCCGAACCCGAAAGTCCGGTGATCACCGTGAGTTTGTTTCTTGGGATCGACACGTCAATATTTTTGAGATTGTGCATCTTTGCGCCTTTGACGACGATATTGTCCATGAGGGGGATCAAAAAAAGAGAACGGCAAACAGCCCGCGCATGCGAGCTCTCGCGAGCCAGGAGCGTATCAAAAAAAGGGAGTGGTGTCTAGCGTGGAGAGTCTCTACAACTGGCGTTTCTTTGCCCTTTTGGGATCGGCTTTTGCTGCGATTTTTTCCAAAGATTTCTGCAAATCTTGTCCTTTGGCCAGTGCTTCCAGAAGCATCATTTCTTCTTTTTCGTTTTTTGGCCAATCTTCTTCCGCAATTCCGTGCGCTTTGCGGAGGTTGTCCACCATACGGTCTGCAGATCTTTTTATCCGCTCAAAGACCGCTTCCGGAGACATGGGTTCGCGCTTGAGCTCCGTGAGGCCATCCGTTCTCTGGCAGAAGAAGCAGTAGGGACCATCCAATTCTGTGCGGCCGGAGTCCATCGAACACCGGGGGCAGAAATACGTGATCATCCACCGGGGCATCTTTCTTTTTGGCATAGGGGAGATAGTAGCATATGCCCTTTGAAAGAGATAAACTTCTTTTTCCATGTTTACGGGCATCATTGAAACAACGGCAAAAGTCATTTCGTACAGTGACGGCGTGCTCGTATTGGAACGGCCTGTCTCTTTTGATGACATCAAAATTGGATCCAGTATCGCAGTGTCCGGCGTGTGTCTGAGTATCACAGCATTCGATCATCGCACCATGACCTTCGATGTCACATCCGAAACACTGCGTGTGACGAAGATCGGGTCACTCCGCTCCAGTGATCGTGTAAACCTGGAACGCGCGATGCGGGCAGATGCGCGCTTGGAAGGGCATGTGGTGCAGGGGCATGTGGAGGGGGTGGGAGAAGTTTTGTTTGATGTTTGTGTTTCCTCCTCCATCCCCCGACCCCTTCCTCCGGAGGAGGAAGGGGGGTTTGACAGGAAACACCGCATTCCGAAGTTGTTACGATCTTTTGCACGAATGATGCGAAAGAAGCCAACGCGCGCGGAGAAAATTTTGTGGGAAGCGATTCGATACGATCAATTAGGCGTGCGTTTTCGAAGGCAATATTTTATTGGCGGGCGCATTCTTGATTTTTTCTGTCCTCGATTATTTCTCTGTGTGGAAGTAGATGGAGAAATCCATTTAGAAAGTGCTCAAAAGGAAAAAGATCGTGAGCGCGATGCCTTTCTTGCATTAGACCATCGTGTGCGCACGGTCCGTTTCACAAATAATGAAATTTATCAGGATCTTCCTCGTGTTCTCGAGAAAATCAAAAACAGCATACAAAACAGTTCCCCTCCTCCTTCGGAGGAGGGGTTAGGGGTGGAGGAGAAACAGCAAACAAAACAGCTCGTCATCGAACTTCCACAGCATCTCCTCTCCAACATCATCCCCAAAGGTTCCATCACCATTGACGGTGTTTCCCTCACCATCGCACACATCGAAGGAAATCGCATCACGATCGCACTCATTCCTCTTACGTTGGAACAGACAACGCTCGGATCACTCAAGAAAGGAGATCGCGTGAACATTGAAACGGATGTTCTCGTTCGCAGCGCGCATGCTACAATCCCTTCTTTCTGATGCAGACCAATCATCTTCAAAAATTACCGGCGAAGATCGATCCCTCGTGGCGCATCGGCATTGTGCATGCCGAGTGGCATGCCGAGGAAATCAAAGGTCTTGTAGAAGGGGCACGATCCACACTTCTTGCTGCGGGGATCTCTGCATCGAATATTCTTGTGCATCCAGCGTCGGGTTCTTTCGAAATTCCTCTCATCGGCAAAACGCTTGCAACGGAAAAGAAAGTGGACGCTCTCATCGGGTTTGGCATCATCGTGGAAGGGGAAACGCATCATGCGGAACTTCTGGCAAAAGAGGTGGCCAGGGGAATCATGGATGTGCAGCTGAACCATGGAATTCCTTTTGCGTTTGAGGTTTTGTACGTAAAAAATATCGAGCAGGCGCGCGAGCGGGCTCGGGTAAAAATCGGTAAGGGCGCCGAGGCAGCGTATGCCGCACTACATTCTTTGGCAGAGCTCCACCGTATTCGGTCTTGATTTGCTGTACAAACCAAGTGTTCAAGGTACGATCGCGACCAAGATTCCCGTACTCTTATGCGATTTGCTTCTTGGTCAGTACTCCTTACCTCTCTCCTTACAGTTCCGCTCCTTGCGAGTGCGTCGATGTTTCCGGATGTTCCGGATAGTCACATCTATCGCACGGAGATTGAAAATCTTGCAGGCGTGCAAGTGATCAACGGTAATCCCAATGGAACGTTTCAACCGGATGAGCCCGTGAACCGGGCTGCCATGCTGAAGATGCTCTACAAAGCCAGTGGCCGCATTCCCGATCTCTCCAACGTGGATTGTTTCCCAGACGTACCAAAGGGTGCCTGGTTTGAATCCTATGTGTGCGACGCAGAAGCCAATCGCTTCGTGCAAGGGTACAGCGACGGCACGTTCCGACCGCAGAACAATGTGACGCGCGCAGAAGCGATCAAATTAACGATGCTCATTCTGGACATCGAAGTGCCGGAAATGACGAGCATCAATCGTGACGTGCTGAAATTCGTGGATATCTCCACCGCCGCGTGGTACACCAAATACCTTTCGGCTGCTTTCACGAAAGGCGTGCTGCCCATTGTCGGGCAATCCGGTGCGCGCTTCTATCCGGATTGGCCGCTCTTACGCGGGGAAGCAGCTGCGTACATTTACAACGGGTTGAATCTGAAACTTGTGGAAGATCGGGAAGATGTGGAAGAGCAGATGCAAGAAGGGCAGGCATCCAGCGCCGCCGCAATCCACCAACCCGAAGGGACAACTTCGTCGCAGCAATCTTCTCGCGCGCTGGCTCGCGAACTCAACACGACATTCCCCTTCACCGATGCGCAAAAATTCGAGGACAAAGCTTCCGTTGCCTACCGGTTCACTCTGACGAGTTCCACGGTGCTGGATGCGACGGTATCTTTGAAACAAGGGCAAGCGGGCAAAATCAGCTGTCGACTGTATAAGTTGGCCGAGAATGGTTTCTCCGAAGAGTACTATTTGGGCTATCAGGAAGAACAATCCTGTTATCTGCTCACGACTCTCACGGCGGGCAACTATCAACTTCAACTGGAACCCACGACACCGAACACGGAGTTCACGATCGTGACAAAAGCAGGTGCGGGAGACGGCAATGACGGATTCTCCCAGGCTCGCGGCATTATGCGAGGCAACCTGCGCACGGAAGTCCTCTCCGGTGGAGATTACGAAGATTGGTTCAGCTTCACCGTGACACGCGAGGCGGAAATGGTTCTGAGCATCGTCAGCAGCACCAAACTACGCTGTCTCATCTACCCGGCCAGCAAGATCGATCTCTTCGGCTTCGCGGGTCCCGTGTGCGGTGCAATGTATTTGTATCCTGTCGGAACGTACATCGTGGGAATCGGTCATGCGGAACCCAAAGCTGCGAAGCAGACGTACACGATCCAACTTAAATGAGGATTGTGGTTGCTCAGTCATTTCTTTTCTTCAAGACAATTGCTTTCAAAGAATCAAAGTAGCACCAAACGCCAATGAAAGAACCAACGTTCTAAGGATAAAAATCCCTAGGATTTGGTTCTTTGAGCATTTCATTGATGTTTGGTGATTCGATTCTTTTTCCAAAATAAGCATCTTTTCAGGTACACTAACACTCCATGCCATTCTCTTCCATTCCACAGGCTCTCGACGCGCTCCGTGCAGGGCAATTCATCATCGTTGTGGATGATGCTGAGCGTGAAAATGAAGGAGATCTCATCCTCTCCGCTGAGCATGTCACCACGGAGAAAATGGCATTCATGATCCGCCATACGGGCGGCGTGGTGTGCCTCGCACTCAGCAATGACATTGCAGATCAACTCAACCTTCCCCCAATGGTTGCGCAGAATACGTCCAAGAGAAAAACGCCATTCACGGTCAGTATCGAAGCGGCTGTCGGTGTAGAGACAGGCATCTCCGCCAAAGACAGAGTGCAGACCGTCAAAGCTGCCATCAATCCCGTGGCACGACCGGAAGACCTCACGCGACCGGGTCATGTGTTTCCGCTTCGTGCGCAAGATGGTGGCGTGCTGTGGCGTGCGGGACATACGGAAGCATCCGTCGATCTTTGTAGATTGAGTGGTCTTCGCACGGGCGCTGCGCTCAGCGAACTCATACACGAGGATGGCACCATGATGCGTTTGCCGGCGCTGGAACAATTTGCGGCGGAGCATGGGATTCTTCTCATCAGCGTTGGTGACTTGATTGCATGGCGCAGGCAGCATGAAACATTCATCCGCTTGGAGGCGGAGAGCGATCTGGAAACGGAGACGGGCCACTGGAAGATCAAAGTGTATTACGATGCGCTGCATCGAGCAGAACACGTGGCTCTCGTCAAAGGAGAGATCGATCCGCTCAAGCCCACGCTCGTGCGTGTGCACTCCGAATGCCTCACCGGCGATGCTTTTGGTTCCAAACATTGCGATTGCGGCGATCAGTTGGCGCTCGCAATGCACCGCATTGAGCAAGAAGGGAATGGCGTGCTCCTTTACATGCGCCAAGAAGGGCGTGGCATCGGGCTTGCGAATAAGATCAAAGCATACGCGCTGCAGCAGAAAGAAGGCTTGGATACCGCAGAAGCAAACGAAAAACTGGGCTTTCCCACGGATCTCCGCGAGTACGGCATCGGTGCGCAGATTTTAAAAGACATCGGCGTGGGACAACTGCGCTTGCTTACCAATAATCCAAAAAAGATGGTGGGATTGGAGGGCTACAGTCTGCATTTGGTGGAACAGGTGCCGTTGGAATTGGAACCGGATTCCGATCGTCAGCGATCGTATTTGAGCGCGAAGAAGAAGAAACTCGGTCATATTTTGAAGCACGTTTAGAAAAAACCAAGAAACAAGAAACAAACCGGATATTGAATTCCAACTTGTTGTTTCTTGTATCTTGTCTCTTGTATCTTAGGAGTCATGCAACAAGCAGAACTTCTACGGTATCTACGCGAATTCATTTCGTTCCGAACCATTGCGGGCAACGAAGCAGCCAAACACGAATGTTTGGATTGGGCGATAGGATCTTTTTTGCAGAAAACGCCTCATCCGCTTCGACGCGGAGACATCAACGGTGCTCCCTATGTGGTGATTCAACATCCGAAGCCGAAGCTCATTTGGTTTGCACATTGCGATGTGGTGCCGGCGGACGATGCACTCTTTTCTCTTCGTATCGAAGGCAACAAAGCGTATGGACGCGGCGTCAAGGACATGAAAGGCGCTGCGCTTCCGTTTCTCCTGGCGTACCGCGATCTGTGTGCACAAGGCATCGACACACCTGTGACAGTTCTGCTTACGAGTGACGAAGAAGTAGGAGGCCGTTCCATCCCGGCATTGCTGGAGCAGAAGGTACTGCATGGCCCCGTTGCCTTTACGCCCGACACGGGTGCCAATCCCACCATTGTTGTGGAGCACAAAGGTGCGGTGTGGGCGAAGCTGGAAGCCAAAGGCAAAGGCTCTCACGGCGCATGGCCGTGGGAAGGGGAGAACCCGGTTTTATTGCTTGCAGAAGGGCTGAAACGAATTGCAGAGGCGTTCCCGGCGGGCGGTCCCGACGAGTGGCACATGACGGTTTCGCCCACGGAAGTTGCCGGGAGCGATGCGAAGAATAAAATCGCCGACCACGCGTCGTGCACGTTGGATATCCGGTTCCCACCCACCATCTGCGCAACCGAAAAAGAGGCGTTGCAGCGCGTGGCAGATGTTCTTCCGCAAGGTTGCACGGTAGCTTCGTTCGTAAGTGCACTTCCTCTGAATACGGATCCGAAGCACCCCATGGTTCAGCTCTACAAAAAGATTGCGGAGGATGTCCTTGGCACATCCATCGCTATCGGGCGAGAACATGGAGCTTCCGATGCGCGATTTTTCGAGGCGCACGGCATTCCCGCATTTCTCTTTGGCCCGGAAGGAGGCAATCTGCATCACAAAGATGAATGGGTTTCCATTCGATCCATGCTGCATCAGTATGAAATCAGCACACAATGGATGAAAACGCTCAGAGATTTGTAGGATTCTGATCCTTTCGCGTTGGTAATGTGCCGAACATCTTTTTGCCTGTCCTTCCATCCGCAGTCACTTCACCTTTTCTGTCCACACGCACATATCCATGGCCACCGTTGTATCTGGCGCTCATTCCCACATCGCCATTGATGACAATGATCTCGCGTTCCGGATCATCTTCATACAGCACTGTTTGAGCCTGGCCGTCTTTCAAATGCGTATGCCCGTGCACCACGGCGCGGATGCCTCGACTTCGGAGAATTCTTGCCGTCTCCAGCGTAAGGAAAACCGTATTCAGACGCCCTGTGGGCCGCATCCATACAATCCCTCCCAACTCTTTCCCCTCCATCAATTTTCCCAACTGCTTGGTTTGCATCATTGCGGAAAATGTTCGATTGGCGCCTTCCGCTCCTTCGTGTGCAAAGATGTTCGCCCATGTTTCGTCGACACCCGCATGCACATACAGAACATCATCCACACGCTCCATGATTTTCATGTTCCGGAACACCGAAGCATGGGGTCCATTTCCGGTAAAAAGAGCTTTGGCAATGCCGAGCGCTTCGCGCAGATCTTCTCGAGCAAAATGATACTTTTCAGACATGAAATCGATGGTTTGCTGTCCGACGGGAGGCATCCATGTGCATTGTGCATCCACGGGAATGCCCTTTCGCTGTAGATCGGTTTTGAGCTGTTCCCGATGGCGCAGAATTTCTCGAATCACGGACATGCCACCATTGTCTTTGAAGACGCCAAACCATGTGCCCAGAGCATCCGGATTTCCCGTCTGCAACGTATCCAACATCAGCAGATCATGATTGCCCGCAAGAACGGTTATCGTTGCCCCTTGCTCTTCTAAATTTTGAATTTTTGCGAGCACGGCAAGATTGGTGGTTCCGCGATCGATGAGATCTCCTATCAGAAGAATGTGATTCTTTTTTCCTTCTGCTGTCAAGATTCCGTCTGCATCCGCATAACCGGCTTCTTGCAAGGATTTTTCGAATGCGTATACGTCTCCGTGAATATCCGGAATACACACGACTTCTTTCTCTCGTGTGAGAATATCTCGACTCTCAGCAGGATGCTCCGATTCAGGCACAGCTTCCAGTTCGATGAGAGGTTCTGCATCTTCCAACTCAATTAATTCTTCTTCGGAGTGGTCACTGTGAAAAGTCGGATGATTGCGACGCAGTAACAAATCTTCCACGTTCCTGCGAGGGGCATCTGCTCCGACATAGGGATGAAATGATTCGTCCCCATGATCTTTTCTCTCTCGATCATGATGACTCTCTTGCTTGCCAGGATCCGAGTGTTTGTTTACGGGCATAATCCTCAAATACGTTATAGAAACGTCGTTTTGCTCATTATCAGTTAATGTTTAATTATAGCATAAAACTGATGATTTTGCAATAACAGATTCATCCGCGATATGCTCGTTCATCGCGTGATTTCGATGTCTGCACCGTTCCGCATGAGAAATCTATGAGGAACTTTTCTATCTACGAAGGGCTCGTGGAGCCTACATCTCCCAGCAGTGAAAGAAAAATGAAACTGACGCCGGGCGAAGATCCATCCGTAGAGCTTGGCAATAACCTCGGTGTAGTCAGGAAACTTGTGTTTCGTCTTCTGCAAAAATCTTAAGGTGCAGCTTAAGCGGCATGCGTTTCCACTCCACTTAATTTTGCGGAGTCATGAGGAACACTATTTGCCGTTTGGTTCTGTTCAGTGGACGAACGCAGCAGATCGATAAATAGCGCTCTATGTTCAAGGATCATTTTTCGTCCCGCTACGATACGGAGAACATCCTCACGCAATTCCGGGGATCTTTTTCCCAGCGCTGCCAATGCATCTAGTGTTTCCGGAAAGAAAGAGTTGTCCGACCTCCCCAATCCTTTCAGCATTTTTACAGCTTCACCTTTTCTGCCCCCGTCTTCCTGGTACACCCATTCCAGAAAAGATGGCAAAAGTGCTTGGTTTCGCAGTAGCAATTCCTGGCAGCGATGTTTATACATTTCTTGAACACCTTTGGAAGAGTCATCCGATGCTTTCCAATGGCTCTTAAGAGACTCCAATGGTATGGGCAATTCTGTTTGCATTAGATATGTTCTACTCTGATCATTGAAGGAGTCAATGCATGTCCTTCAATGCCTGTTTCTGGCTTATGTCAGAGCTGAATCCATGAATGGTGCCCAAGAACCCACCCATGTCATCGGCTATGAATGCTTTCTAGAGTAATTTTCAGCGAGATAATGAGAAACCTGCTTTTTTATAAATCTCCATCCAGATCCACTTTTGAGAAATTTCTCTCTTCCTAAAGCATCCATTTTATTTACATACGTCTCGCAATAAATGAGCTTCCATTGATGTCCTTTAGCAGTCGAAATGTTCTTGTGATTGTTGTGTTCGACGAGTCTGCGTTTCAAGTCCGTGGTATAGCCGATATACCAACTTCCTTTGATTTCCTCTTCGATGATGTAGACGTGATACATAGCAAAAGATTATAGCAAAGTGTGTTCTTCAAGGATTCACGTAAAGCTTGCAAAAATTTAATGGCTGCGCCACGTGGGCGCGCCATCAAAGCCACGTAAAGCGGCTGCGCCGCTACGTGGCACGTAAAGTCGCTTGCGCGCCTTTACGTGGTGCCCCCGGCAGGATTTGAACCCACGACCTTCTGGTTCGAAGCCAGACGCTCTATCCAGCTGAGCTACGAGGGCAGATCAATGGAAAGATGATACACGTTAAATCGTGCAGGCGCTTTATCCCATTTTTCGTTTTCTCCGTAGAGACGCGCGAATCGCGCGTCTCTACGACGATGGTCAACATTTCGTTGTTAGAGACGTCCCGGCGGGACGTCTCTACAAACGACTCTTTCAATGGATTCATGCTAAAATTCTCTTATGTACCGCGACGACGAAAAAGATCTGCACGTTTCTCCTTCCTCTCCGGATTATTTCAAGCCCAATGAAAAGGAGGAACTGAAGAAGAAAGTCGAAAAGCAGAAGGAAAAGAAAGAGCGGCATCAATTGAAATTGAATGTCTTGAAGCAGCAGATTTCCAAGGATGAGAAAAAAAGGGAATCATTCGGGACGAAGACGCGCGATCAGGAATCAAAAAAGGAAATTGAATCCGCACAGCAGGAAAATAATCTGGATGCGCTCATGAAAGAAGCGGAGCGGCAGCAGGCTGCCATGGAGCAGGCGGCCATCGAGGAGCAAGCGGATCAAAATGGCTGAGATAATTTTTCAGTGAGCCCTTTCTTCTTGGTATACTTGCTTCGTGCATCGCTCACTCCTCGTTTCTCTCGGTATTGTCTCCATCCTTTTAGCTGTGTCCGCACATGCCGCTTTTTCGGATACGCAGGGACATCCGTTTGCATCGCAGGTGGAAACGCTTCGCGTGAAAGGACTTGTCAGGGGCTACAGCAGTTCCGTGTTCGGTCCCGATCGACAGATCAATCGGGCGGAATTTTTGAAGATTCTCACGCTCGCCGCGTTCGGCGATGCGGCTCTGGAAACCGACAATGTCCGTTGCTTTGCAGATTTCGTCGGTCCCGAACAGTGGTACTGGGTGACGGCATGTGCAGCGAAAGAGAAAGGCATACTCACCGGCTACCCAGATGGCACCTTTCGCGGCGAGACGAAGGTGAATTTGGTGGAGGCCATCGCGATGACCGCGCGTGCGTGGCAACTTCCCCTGCCCGTGTACATTCGCGCGCCCGACCATTGGTACGAACCGTACGTGATTGTGGCGGCCGAGCGCGGACTGTTTGCATTCTTGCCGCAGTATTACGGACATATCCTCACGCGCGCGGAGGCGGCGGTTCTTCTGGTGGAGATGAATGTTCCGCTCCAAACCATCGAGAGCACCGAACCCGCAGGTCCCGGCGTGTGCGGTAATGAAATAGTGGAAGGGGATGAACAATGTGATGATGGCAATCTGCGGGACGGTGACGGCTGCAGCAAGATTTGCATTTCCGTTCCCGAACCCGTTCGTCACGGCGCTCTCAAGATCGAACAACAGTCATCCGGTTCCGGCAGTTTCACCGAAGGCGGGAAAAACATTCCCCTGCTTCGGTTTGCGGCCGTTGCCGGCAGGCAGGATGTGCGCTTGAGCGGCGTGCTCTTTACGGCTCTGCAGGGGAACCTGCTCCGTGGCACACGGTATCGTCTGCTCTACGATGCGAATGGCGACGAGGTGCCGGAGAAGCTTGCCGGCAACGGCACCATCGACGGATCGCTTCTTACATTCTCCGCACTGAATGTGGAGATTCCCGATGGCCATCTCGTTCTCTTCGAGATTGTTGCAGATGTGGGCGTGAGCGCCACAGGAACGCTTCGCATCGGTTTTGCCACCGATCATTCGCGCTACGTGGAAGCAGTGGGCGTAGAAGATGGCAGAGATCTCGGCGGCATCGAGACGAACGCAGGAGGATGCACCGGGCCTTCCATCTGCTGGATTTCCGTGACGACCACTGCCGGTTCCACCGTGGACATAGAAGGAGAGGGGACGCTCTATATCACCGAGAGCAACACGCCGATGAAGAGCCGGCTGCTTCTCCTCGGCAAAGAATCGGTTCCGCTCCTGGGTTTTGAAGTCCGCGCCGAAAAAGAAGACATCGCGCTTACGGCCGTGAATGTCGGCGGCGGAGCGGGGAGTATCCGGATACTCAGGCTCTTTGAGGAGGGGAGTTCGGTGGTTCTTGCGGAGTTGACACCGCTTTCATGCGTCGTGGAAGCAGCGGGGAAATTTTGCGCACGGTCAGCCGGCGGCATCGTGACGATTCCGCGCGGAAGCGAGAAGAAATTCTTGTTGCGCGCACTGCTCAAAGGGGACACGGAAGGCGGCGTGAGCGGGGAAACGGTTGCGCTCACCATCAGCGCGAATACAACGACAGACATCGCGTTCGAGGCGCGCGGACTCGGCTCCAGCCGGGATCTCCCGCAGAATGATAATGATGCGATCGAAGACGGAGAGATCATTCTCGGCAGGGACACCGCAGGTGCGAACATCGCCATTGTCGGCGAGACGAACCAAGTCGTCGGCGCAAAAATCGAGAGCATCTCCAATGCGAATGCCGATCCCGACAACACTTCTATTTCGGGAGGCACGCAGGCGTTTGGCCAATTCCGTTTCCGCGCAATGGCGAACCAGAATTCCAAGAACGGTTTGAACGACGTCACCCTCACCGACCTCGTCTTCTCCGTGAGCGCTGTGAATGTCACCCTCTCCGATTTCAAAATCTACAACAAGCTCGAGCCTTCCGTGAAACTCAGTTGCACCGGAAACGGCACGACGGGATCCATCACTGTCACGTGCAGCAATCTGGAAGACAGTGCCGTGAGCACTGTCATCGAACAAGGCGCATTCATCGATCTCGCGCTGGAAGCATCCGTCACACTCAGCAGCGGAGCCGGTTCTCAATCTCTGCAAGCCAGCTTGAACCAGTTGGGAGACAGGGGAAACCCGGGAACCATCGAGTGGGAAGACGACGTGTTCCCGTTTGATTGGGTGGACTTGGATGTGACGCAGGTGAAGTCGACGTTGTATAGAAATCCCTAGTGCTGAGATCATACATTCTCATGGATTTTTCTGCTTCTTTCTAAATGAAAATAATTTGCATTTGCAAAAAGAATGCATTACTATGCGTGTATGTCTTCTTCGCTGCCTTCTTTTTGGAAACATTTCGGTCTCAAGGACACCATGCCGCGCCGTGCGGTGTTGCATGCGCTCGAAATTGCTCGAAAGCCTCTTTCCATCCAACAGGTGCATGATCGGTTGGAAGCCGGCGCTTCGTCCATCGGCATCGTGACGGTGTATCGCGTCATGCGCGCTTTTGTGAAAGCAGGCTTGGTGCACGAGCATCCAATCGAAGGGACGTTTTCCGTGTGCTCCATGCCCGATGCCGAGGGTCATCATGTCCTTGTGCACTGCCATTCCTGCGGCAGCGTGCGCGAAGCGCAGGATGCAGAACTCTGCAGGCGCGAGGATAAAATTGCCAAACGCCTGGGCTTTCATTCCCTTCGACATGTCAGTGAACTCACCGGCATTTGTTCCCGTTGTTTTTAGTTCCCTTCTTTCTATGTCTTCCTCTTTCTACACCATCGCAAGTGTCCTCATTGTCAGTTTTGTCTCTCTTACGGGCATATTGCTTCTGGGACTGAACAAACGATTGATGAATCAAAGCATATTCGTATTAATCAGCATCGCCATTGGTACGCTCATTGGAGACGTCTTCATTCACATTTTGCCGGAAATGGCAGAAAGCGGCGCTGCGTTTTTTCCGACAGCTTCGTTGATCGTTGCCCTTGGTATTATCCTGTCTTTCATTCTCGAAAAAATTCTCCACTGGCACCACTGCCATACGCTGGATCATGATCATCATCACCATCAACCAAGACCCATGGGACTCATTGCTCTCGTGGGAGACGCCGCACATAACATTCTCGACGGTCTGCTCATCGCGGGCAGTTATTTGGTGGATATTCCCACCGGCATCGCGACGACGATTGCCGTCGTGTTGCACGAAATTCCGCAGGAGATCGGTGATTATGCGATTCTTATCCATAGCGGCTACTCCAAAAGTCGCGCCCTTTTGTTCAACTTGCTCACTGCGCTCACCGCTCTTCTGGGTGCCGTGGCGGTTCTCCTCTTGAGCAATACGATCTTGGATCTGGAACGTTATCTGCTGCCATTGGTCGCCGGAAATTTTCTCTACATCGCCGTGTCCGATCTTCTTCCTGAATTACACAAGCAAACAAAAGTTTCTCATTCCGTTCTTCAGATCATCGGAGTGCTGCTCGGCATCGGATTTATGTTTGCGCTGACGTTGTTGGAGTAATCTCCCCCCCAACCCCTCCTCCGGTGGAGGGGTCGCAAGGTAAACCTAAAAGAATTTTCCGGAGAAAAGAGTGGCACGACAACACTTCGTTCATTAAAATGAACGTTTTGCCGAACTCTGTCTTACTCGCCCATTTTCTCCCTCTCCCATGCCCCAGCTCAACATGGACGACGCAATGCAAGAATTGTCCGACGCATACGATCAATATGCCAAGGCCATCTGTCGCCATTGTTCCTTCCGCCTCTTTAATAAACAGGATGCAGAAGAAGTGACGCAGGAAACATTCATGCGTGCATGGCAATATTTGAACAATGGCAACACCATCGATAATCTCAAGGGTTTTCTCTATCGAGTGGCCAATAATTTGATTATTGATCGTATGCGCGGTCAGAAGAAAGATGTTTCGTTGGAAGCATTGATGGAAGAGGGTTTTGAGCCGGATGTGCAGGACAAAACAGACCAAATTCAAAAAAATTTGGAGGTGCAGATGATTCTTGGAAACGTCCGAGCGGTAAAAAAAGAGCAGTCGGAGCTGCTGGTTATGCGGTACATCCATGGCATGATGCCCGCGGATATCGCGACGAAAATGGGACTTTCTCCCAACGCCGTTTCCGTTCGTCTGCATCGGAGTATCAAACAAATTGCTTCTCGACAGGGGTGCGTTTCCCGGGCAGGAAGTCACTGATGAAGAAACTCCGCCCCTTTCTTCCCAGGACATCCCCGCATAGGGGGCGGTCAAGCCGAAGTGGGTAAGGATGCGGACTCCAACCCGTCTACAGAAGTGATGACATCCTTCCCCAAAGCATCGTTCCGTACACCCATCGGCCGGATGGAGATGGTCATGTACGAGGATCGCGCCAAGGAAAAATTAGATGAATGGCGCGACAAACTCGCGGAAATGAAGCTCACTGCCCGCAGAGGCAACTTCGACGGTGTGGCTGCGTATCGCGAGATGCAACGCTCGTTCATCCGCACGATCCGCGGCGCGGAAGAAGTGTACGAAGAACTCGTCGGTGCGGGCGACCAGACCTGGGAAGATGCCAAGATCACCATGGAGTTTGCATGGGAAGCGTTGGAAGATGCATGGGCATTCTGGACGACATCCCCCTTCAATAATCGTTATCGATAGTTCCGCACTTTATTTCCCTGCCTGCCGGCAGGTTTCCCCCCTTATTCCATGGAAATTCTTGTTTTTCTCTTTATTGGCCTTCTTGCAGGGTGGATTGCAGGCGAAGTGATGAAAGGACACGGCTTCGGCATGATCGGTGACATTGTCGTCGGTGTCATCGGTGCGTTCATCGGAGGGTTTCTCTTCAGTGCCCTCGGCATCACAGCTTATGGATTCTTGGGTTCGCTCGTCATGGCGGTGATCGGCGCCGTTGTCCTGCTCTTCCTCATCAGCTTGGTCAAGAGGGCGTAAGGAAGGGGATTTTTTGGCTTTAAAAAGCGGAAGATCGCCCTTCGATGCTGCTCAGGGCAAACGATCTTCCGCTTCGGAGATGTTACAAATCCACACCCACGTTATTTTCAGACTGCACATCCACATTCGATTCCACTTCGATCTTCACATTGCTTTCCGTGCCCACAGAGGACTCGGATTCTACGGAAGCATCATCATCACTGCGTGCGTTGAAGGTGTTCTTGAGCATGAGTTCCGCTTCCGCGCCTATCTTTGCCGCTTGCTCCGCCAGTGCTTTTGCCTCGGCGTAGGCCTTTGTGGAAAATTCCGTGCGCGCGTCATTCAGTTTCACCGTCGCGTCCGAAAGTTTGGCAGTGATGTCCGCCTTCACTTCCGCAGATGTCTTTATGGACTGGGCTGTGAGCATGCGGATCTCCGTGATCAAGGTTTGTGCGGCATCAATATTCTCTTCCGCTTCCACGGTCACATCACTCTCTGATTCCACTTCTGCTTCCGCAGCAACACGCAACTCTTTTTCGGTGCGTGCCGCCTCGCGGCGCGTGGCGTGGATGACCGCAACAATCACATCCAGTTGCGCTTTCACCGTGTCTTTTGCTTTGCCCGTTTCCACCATTACTTCTTCCTGTGCGCCCAATTCCAGAACAAAGGAAGCCATTACTTCAGCTGCATCTTTATTGTCTCCTTCTTCACCTGCTTTCTCTGCAAGAGCCACGGAGGCTTCCGCATGTTCTTCAAATTCTTGTTGGAGTTCTGCGCGGACGGTGGAAGTCAGTCTGTCCTCCTCTGCGAGCGCATTGATTTCATCCAGACGGCGCAATGCAAGATCGGCATTGAATTCCGCTTCTGCGGACGTGGAGAACGCCAGGCTTCCGCGAACGCTTTCATTCACATTTGTTTTTACGGTGTAGAGCGCATCTCCCGGGACCGCGGTTTCCGCAAGGAGTGACGTGCCGCCGGTCGCTGCGATAATGACTGCGGCAGTGATGCCGATGGCGGTAGAACTTGTAAGTGCTGGCATAGTAAAAGGGGGAGAAAATAGCAGTATCTATGACTGTTGGGTGAGCTTTTTCTTACATAATTTTACAATTTTGGATCTATTTGTCAATTCTGCATATCCGAGCGAGTCCCGCTATTGCGGGACGAACGAGAGCGGGTCTTCGACCCGCGGTTTTGTATTGGAATTCTTTTCCACCTTTGTCCGGCGACAAAGGTGGAGCCAAAACGCCGGCGCGCCAATGTCTCCTCCACCCGACCCAGCGCCTCCTCGTCGGCTCCTCCAAGGCTTCGGAGCCGACTCGTCGTCCACGCTGCGGCGTGAAGCTGGGTCTTCCCCTTCACCCCCCGTGGCGCGCCGCCCCTCCACGACAAAAAGTACCAATCAAATTCCTCAAAAGAATAGTGTAGAAAGACCCTGCGAAGAAACCACTCACTTATCGCATCTTCGCGTCCAGTGAATACGCACCTGCGCCTTCAATCACAAGAGCCACGCTTGCGGCAAGGAGAATGATCTCCAGTTCGACTTTGCCGAAATCAAATCCTCCGGAAGCCTTGAAGTAGATGGCGCACACCATCACCAGGGCGACTCCTGCGGCCGCCACTTGCGTCAGCAAACCTATGAGCAGGGCAATGCCTGCCAATGGCTCCGCGATTGCGAGAAACTTAAAGATCATCACAAGCGTGTCCGACATGCCCTCCGGCGCAGACCCCTGCAGAAATCCAAATTTCATGGTTCCGTGATACAAAAAGGCGGCTGCGACGGCCAACCGCAGAACAAGATGCGCAACATCCTTGTACTTGGAAAGTTTCCATGTGGTCTGCATAAAAGAGTGGAGAGGAAGAAGAGAGAGTGAGCAGAGCGTAGCAGAGAGCTGTCCGCGTGCAAAACTTGTGCAAAGCAAAAAATTGATTCGCAGTGCTGTCGTTGCGGCATGCATGTGGACGAATTCCCGGCTGCGGCGTAGCATTCTCGTTATTCCTCCCCCTGCCGTGTATGGATTCTTCCACACTCTTTCTTCTGCGGTTCTTCGGTCCCGTCTTCCTCGTGATCGGTTGTTCGCTCCTGCTTTACCGGCCGCGGTATGAGAAGATGGTGCGAACATTGCGGGAATTCACGCTCTCCTATTACCTTGCCGCGCTCCTGGCCTTCTGCACGGGGCTTGTCATTGTTCTTGCTCACAATCGCTGGGGCACTCTGCCGGAGATCGCGGTGACTGCCATTGGTTGGGGAGGGCTCCTGAAAGGAACCGTTCGTTTGCTTGCACCGGATATGACAAAGGCTGCGATCGATAAATTCATCTCCGTGCAGCTGCTTACAGTGGGCGGTGTCGTTATACTTGCTTGGGGTGGATACATGACGTTTGCCGGTTTCTTTGCATGAGCATCATGGAGGCCGTGCCGATCAATTTCATGGGCAGGGGAGCAGGCATCACACACGAAGGAGCGATGGTGCTGACGTATCAATAGGAAACACTGGATTCTTGGCTTTGATTTCAGCATGTACGCGGTGCTTTGGAGCTGTTAAAATCCCCCGCACGTTGGGGAGCCCTTCGACTAGCTCAGGGCAAGTCTAATATAATGATCCTCGTTACGTTCAGTTCATTGTTCTTCTGTTGGGGAGTAGCCAAGTGGTAAGGCACCTGCCTCTGGAGCAGGCATTCAGGGGTTCGAATCCCTTCTCCCCAGCCAACATGGGCACCCGACCGTGGTGCCTTTTCAGCATGTATTTGTCCAAAGGCCAGGCTCCATAAACCGATAGCTATTGATGGACATCCTATTCGCCATGGTCGCGCTAAACGCTGAGTGATAGCATAAATACATGCAAAAGGTATTAAGCGAACGCGAAGTTCGACGTGCGATTCGTCAGTGGCTTTTCCGCAATGGCTGGGGCCGTAATTGCATTGAAAAAGAGACCCGTGAACAGGGCGTGGATATGCAGGTGTGTCACAATCGATACTCTCGTTATTTTCTCATCGAAACGAAGGGTGAATCCTCTTCCGCTTCAGCAAAGTCTCAACGGGAGACTGCATTTGTCTATTCACTCGGCCAGATCATCACGCGCATGAATGTTGGTAAAGCACGCTACTATTACGGTTTGGGTCTTCCTGCATCGAGTGCATCAATCGCTGTACGTCGCATTCCGTGGCAAGTCGCAAAGAAACTTTTGCTCTACGTTTTCTCGGTAGATGCAAAAGGCAAAGTGAAACAATTCAGATGGCAAGATATGAAGCTCGCTCAATCAAAAAAGCCCACAATCTCGCTCTCTAAATAGACACTCAATCGTTGCCTTCAGAGCACAGAAAAACAATGAGTCCAGATATCGGTCTGCTGTGCCTCCAAAGCACCTAGATACCAATTTTGGCTTAGAGATAAGGGTAAAGCCTGTTATTCTCTTGTTGTGCATCTTACTTTAGTTTTAAATGAAACTCACTGATTATCACGCAAAGTATTTCGCCTATGAGCTCACAAAGAGGAGTTCATCCGATAGTCTTGAGAAATTAACAGCGACGCTCTCCAACGCCCAAGTAGATCTGAATCCGCATCAAATTGAGGCGGCTCTATTTGCGTTCCGTTCGCCTTTATCCAAAGGAGCGATTTTAGCTGACGAAGTGGGATTGGGTAAAACGATTGAGGCCGGATTGGTGATTTCCCAAAAGTGGGCAGAGCGTAAGAGGAAGATTCTGCTTATTGTGCCATCTAACTTGCGAAAGCAGTGGAATGCTGAGTTACAGGAAAAATTTTTCATTCCCTCTTCAATTCTAGAAGCAAAATCTTTCAATCAGCTTATTAAGGAAGGCAATCTGAATCCGCTTAATCAAGAGGATACCGTTGTTATCTGTTCCTATCATTTTGCTCGGAATAAGTCTCCATATGTAAAACAAACGCCGTGGGATCTTGTCGTCATCGACGAGGCTCATCGACTACGAAATGTCTATAAGCCAAGCAATAAAATTGCTAAGGAAATCAAGGAGTCACTAGACGGTGTTCCAAAAATTCTCCTTACTGCCACGCCCTTGCAAAATTCACTTTTAGAACTCTACGGACTTGTAAGTATTATAGACGATCACGTTTTTGGTGATTTAAAGAGCTTTAAATCCAATTATGCAAAAGTATCTCAAGTGCAGGACATCAATGAAAACGAATTGGGTCTTATCGAACCCAAACAGGAGATGTTTGTCGACCTTAGAAATCGTCTCAAAACAGTGTGCATTCGTACCTTACGCCGTCAGGTTCTTGAATACATCAAATATACCAAGCGCATACCTTTAACGCAGGATTACATTCCATCCGAGGAAGAGATCGAATTGTATAACGAAATGACAGAATATCTGCAACGTCCAAAACTTTATGCTTTGCCAGCTAGCCAGAGACACCTTATGTCTCTGATTCTGCGTAAGTTACTAGCATCATCCTCGTTTGCTATTGCCAGCACACTAGATGGACTAGCGACAAAAATTAAAATACTTATTGAGGATGCAAAAAAGAAGAATGTGCAAAAAGAATTAGGTATACCGAATATTGAGGAGAATTTTGATACATATGAAGAACTTGCTGACGAATGGATTGATGAGGAAGAAGACGATGGTGAAGATAAGGAAAATGAAATCAAAGTATTTACAGAAGAAGATATTGTAGCGATGAAGAAGGAAAGAGTAGACCTACAGAGGTATCGTGATATTGCTAAAAGAATTTGGAAAAACTCAAAAGGTGACGCTCTGCTTATAGGTCTTAAGAAGGGGTTCCAAATGACAGAAGAACTTGGTGCACAGAAGAAAGCGATCATTTTTACAGAATCGAGAATCACGCAAAATTATTTGTTGGATCTTTTGTCAGAAAACGGATACGAAGATAAAGTCGTATTCTTTAATGGGTCCAACAACGATCCTAAATCTAAAGAAATTTATGCCGAATGGCTGAGGAATCATAAAGATACGGACAAGGTTACCGGATCAAAAACCGCAGATATGCGCGCTGCGATAGTTGATCATTTTAAGAACGAGGCTGAGATCATGATTGCGACAGAAGCTGGAGCCGAGGGCATCAATCTTCAATTTTGCTCACTCGTGATTAACTACGATCTCCCATGGAACCCGCAGCGCATTGAGCAAAGAATCGGACGCTGCCACCGATACGGTCAAAAGTACGATGTTGTTGTTATTAACTTTGTGAATAGGAAAAATGCCGCAGATCAGCGTGTTTATGAATTGCTCGACCAAAAATTCAATCTCTTCAAAGGAGTGTTTGGTGCAAGTGATGAAGTACTGGGCAGTATTGAATCCGGAGTGGATTTTGAAAAACGTATTGCTTCCATTTATCAGTCATGTCGATCAGAAGAGGAAATTAATACTGCGTTTGACACTCTCCAGCGAGAAATGGACGAAAGTATTCAGGAAAACATGGGAGATGCGAAACAAAAATTGCTTGAGAATTTTGATGCTGAAGTGCATGAAAAGCTGAAGTTTAACCTTCACGAGAGTAAGCAGTATCTGGATAAATATGACCGTTGGCTATGGGATACAACCAAATATTTCCTCGGAAATAACGCGGAGTACAGTGACAACGAATACTCCTTTGTTCTCAACAAAAATCCTTTCAAAGGGGAGTCCATTCCACCGGGGCCGTATAAAATCGGGAAGAACGTCGAAGACTCTCATATATATCGCCCCGGGCATCCTTTGGCGGAGCGGATTCTCGAGAGTGTTAAGGCCACTGAATTGCCAGAAGCTGAGGTGACGTTTGAATACTCTGGTAACCCTGTCAAAATATCCGTATTAGAACCGTATATAGGGAAAAGCGGTGTTATCCGTGTTGTCTGTTACACGGTCCAAGCTTTTGAAAGTGAAGACCATATTATAACCATAGCTATTGATGAAGATGGTGAGGTGCTCGACCCCGAAGTGTCTAAAAAAATCTTTTCACTATCGGGAAGTGGGAAGAAATGTGAAAGCCCGTCTGCTGAGGATCTTGAAAGGCTACGGAAGGCAGAAGATCAAACAGTTACTCTTATTTCCGGTCAAATCGCTGAGCGCAATAGCGACTTCTTTGATGTGGAGGTGGAGAAGCTGGATAAGTGGGCAGAAGATGTAAAGAAGGCACTTGAGCTTGATCTGAAGAAGCTCGACATTGATATCAAGACTGCAAAAACAGCTTCAAAGAAGATTCTTAATCTTGATGAAAAGTTACAGGTACAGAAGTCCATTAAGGATATGGAAAAGAAGAGGAATGATATGAGAAAAAAGCTCTTTGAATCCCAAGATGAAGTAGAAGAGAAGAAAGAAGGCCTGATTGAAAGGGTAGAGGCACAACTCAAGCAAAATGCTACACTGGAGCCACTTTTTACTATTCGCTGGCGCGTCATCTAATGAATCTATGTCCGATACAAGCAATCAAACCAGCACCGGCAAAAGCAGAACCCCAAAACAGCGCCTTGAACTGACATGGATTGGTAAAGATGAGGAGTTGAAGCTTGAACCAAGAATTCTGATTGAAGATCCTAAAAAATCCTATGGAGATCCCAATTCAGAAAACATGCTCATTCATGGTGACAATCTTTTGGCCTTGAAGGCACTTGAGCAAGATTACGCTGGAAAAGTGAAATGTATTTACATTGATCCTCCATTTAATACAGGGAGTGCATTTGAGCACTACGATGATAATTTAGAGCATTCAATTTGGTTGTCGATGATGTATGAACGCTTAGTCATCCTTCATAAATTGTTGTCGAAATCTGGTGCAATTGTTGTGAATTTAGATGATACAGAATGTGCTTATTGCAAAGTAATGCTAGATGAAATATTTGGTAGAAATAATTATATCACAACGATAATTGTTGAGGGTGCAACAACGTCTAGCTTCAAGACTGTAAACATGGGTCCAACTCAAACAGCACAATATCTTTTATTCTTTGCAAAAGATAAAAGTAAATTTGATTATATCAATCAATACATCCCTGTTTATGAAATCGATTTGCAACACTTTTCTCGTTTTATTATTAATCCAGATGAGCCTGCGGAAAATTGGAAATTTGAAAGTATAAACGATCACATCTTAACAAAAATGGGTTTCAGTGGAGATACTCCCAATGCAAAATGGTCAGCTGCAAAAAAGGCTTTGGGGGCAGAGAATGCAAAAAGCGAAGTCCGTCAGCATGCAATGGAATTTGCTTTGGAAAATTGTCAGCGTGTTTTTGAAACAAAGACATTGCAGAAACCATCTAAGTGGCTACACGAGCATATACAGCGATCTTTGCAGATTGATCATCCAATTTCATTAAATCGAGATGGTATGGATAATCTTTATCTTTATAAAGGAAGGCAAATTTATTTCCTTGGAAAGGGAGTTAAAGAAATTGATGGAGGAAAGTATGTCACTCAACCAGTTTCAAATATTTGGCTTGATATACCTACAAATAACCTAAAGAAAGAGGGCGGAGTCGATTTTCCTGCTGGGAAAAAACCGGAGACATTGTTACGGAGGGTAATTCAAATGATTTCAAGTGATAAAAATGATATTGTTCTAGATTCATTTGGCGGATCTGGGACGACTGGAGCGGTTGCACACAAGATGAACCGCCGATGGATAGTAATAGAGCTGGGTGACCAATGCTTTACCCACATAGTTCCGCGAATGAAAAATGTTATTGAAGCCAAGGATCCTTATGGTATAACAGAAGCCTTGCAGTGGAATGGAGGAGGAGGCTTCAAGTTCTGTGAATTAGCTCCTAGTCTTTTAAAGAAAGATAAGTTTGATAATTGGATTATTGATGAAAACTACAATGCAAATATGCTTGCTGCTGCCATGTGCAAACATGAGGGATTCAGATTTTCACCACATGAGGAAATATATTGGAAACAGGGTAAATCTACGGAAACAGATTATATTTTCGTCACCACGGCCTTTGTCACAGTTGAACAACTCGACAAGATTCATGAAGAAATGGGTAACGAAGAAAGTCTGCTGATTTGTACTAAATCATTTGCTCCGGAATGTGATGACCGTTTCCCCAATATTACTGTAAAAAAGATTCCACAAATGATTTTAGGGAAGTGTGAATATGGGCAGGACAACTACGACTTAAATATTATTGAGTCCACGGAAAAGATCGCCGAAAGCCAAGATGCTACCTCCAATGACAATGAATAAAACTGCTCAAACAATTACCAATCGTCTAAGCCTGCGCCCACCTCAGAAAGCGAGCCTAGAAACACTCGCTAAGCTTGCAGATGAGCTTGAGCTACAGAATGGGGTTGATTTGATAGAGGCTCTTAAAAAGGTGCATGCACTGTATCCAACCTGTTCGGATTTTGAGCGTGATTTTCCTTCGCTTACCTTTGCACTCGCCACAGGTGTTGGAAAAACGCGCCTCATGGGTGCATTTATTGCCTATCTGTACATAGAAAAAGGCATCCGGAACTTCTTTGTACTAGCCCCCGGTACAACTATCTACAATAAGCTTGTGGAGGATTTTTCGGATCCCAATAACCCAAAATACGTTTTTAATGGAATTAGTGAATTTGCACAGAATCCTCCTCGTATCATCACCAGCGATAACTATTTGGAAGCAAGACAGGCGACTCTTTTTACTGAATCGGTGAAAATCAACGTCTTTAACATTCAGCGTATCAGCTCCGAAATGCGCGGAGGCAAAGAGCCGCGTATTAAAAGGCTGTCCGAATATCTTGGTGAGTCATATTTCAGCTATCTCTCTTCACTGGATGATTTAGTTGTTCTCATGGACGAGTCACATCACTACCGCGCAGATGCGGGTATGAAAGCCATCAATGAACTAAAAGCAGTATTAGGCTTGGAGCTCACTGCGACGCCGATTGATAATCGCGGAGCCAAGTTCAAGAATGTCGTATACGAATACTCGCTTGCACACGGATTGCGCGATGGCTTCTTAAAGGAACCTGCAGTCGCAACTCGCCGTAACTTTAATCCGGATCAATATAAGAATGATCCAAAAGAACTGGATCTCATTAAACTGGAAGACGGAATTCGTATTCATGAAGACACAAAAGTCGCTCTTGATATTTACGCCCGGGATACAGGGAATAAGTTGGTGAAGCCGTTCGTGCTTGTCGTCGCCAAAGACACCACACATGCGCAGGAAATCAAAGACATGATTGAATCAGATCGTTTTTTTGATGGAAGATACAAAGGGAAAGTCACGGAAATTCATTCCAATCAACGAGGAAGTGAAAAGGAAGAGAATGTGCAGAAGCTTATGCAGCTAGAGAAGCCAGAGAATACAATCGAGATTGTCATCCATGTAAACATGCTGAAAGAGGGTTGGGATGTCACAAATCTGTATACAATTATCCCTCTACGAGCAGCAAATTCGCAGATTCTTACAGAGCAGACGCTTGGGCGCGGCCTCCGCTTACCATTTGGGAAACGCACCGGAGAGAAGAAAACAGATACTCTGACTATTATTGCCCATGACCGTTTTCAATCCATAGTGGAGGCAGCGAATAACCCCAATTCCATTATTAGAAAGGAAAATATTATTGAAATAGACCCCGATTTCCTGCCTGAAGCACAATCTATTATAACCTCAAATTCAACGTATGATGAGGTTTTGCGAGAGGAGCGGGCTGCAGTAGATGCGTTGCAGGATGCAGATGAGAAACAGGAGGCGAATATCAATGTGCAAGCCAAGCAAGCACTGTTTGATACTGTTTCGAATCTTGGAGATTCAATTACCAATATCAATGACCTCAATTCAGCTGAGGTGAAGAAGGTGGTATTCGAAAAACTTGTTGAACGGGTTGAACGTGCTCCTCAGCAAAACTTATTTAAAAGCGAGATCATTGAAGCTGCCAAAAAGGAATATGAGGATGTGGTGCAGGAAGTGATCCAAAAGATCATTCCTATTCCTCGTATTCTCATTCAGCAAAGTCATGAGGTTGCCGCAGGCTTTCATAATTTTGATCTGGATGTCTCAAACCTGAATTATCAACCTGTTTCAGAAGAAATTCTACGAACCACGCTCCGAACAAATGAGTTTGATATTCTGCAAAACGAAGGTGGAGGCATGGTGCGAGACATTCCGGTAAATATTTTGGTGAATGAACTTATCAATTACCCGGATGTTGATTATGACCAAGTAAATGACCTTTTATACAAACTTGCCACGCAAGCGGTCAATAAGCTTGGCGCAGACCGTGCTGACGATGAATTGCGCAATATCGTGCTGTACCACAAGCGTGAAATAGCAAAATTTATCTATGTTCAGCTTAAGAAGAATTTTTATTTGGAACAATCTGGCTTTGAGGAGCCGGTAATTCACGCATTTACAAAAATTGAGCCGCACAATTTGTCGATATACACAAAAGACAAAGTCCACCATTACTCAGAAACAATTCAGCCAACGAATTCAATCCCGTCCAAAGTATTCGGCGGCTTTAAAAAAGCATGTCACAACCTGTATAAATTTGATTCAAAAGCGGAAAAGGATTTAGCTGCAACACTAGAGGCAGATACGGATGTATTAAAATGGCTAAGACCTGCACATTCACAATTTCGAATCTACTGGAATCACAATTCAAAACGATACGAACCGGATTTTATTGTGGAAACGGCTGGTTGTATTTATATGATTGAAGTCAAAGCAGAAAAAGATATTGAAGAGAAAGATGTGCTTGAAAAAGCAGAGGCAGCAAAAGAATTTTGCAAAGCTGCGTCCGATTACAATAGCAGCCATAAAGGGAAGGAATGGAAGTATGTATTAATCCCTCATACAGCCATTAAGGTAAACATGAGTTTTGGCGCACTACTTAGCCTTAACGCTTCTCTCTCCTAAAATTACAAAAAAATTGGGAAAGGGTTGGATGGAGCAATTAATCAAGAATCTGTAGATTCTCTCTCTTCCTGTAACTCAATCATCTCTGCTTTTGGGAATACGAATGCACGTGCATTCCAATTACCACAAGGATCACCACCGATGATGAGCATAGTCGGCTCCGGACAGGCGTAAGGGGACGAGGTTGCAATCTCATGCATCTGTCCGATATCAGTACCACTTGGAGTCGGAGCTGCGTATGGATGAAAGTGCCACTCCCCAAGATAGTACTCGCGCTTTTTGAGCCACAATTCCTTCAATACGGATGTCAGCCCTCTGGTCCCACGAAGAAGCCAGGTACGTCCCTTCTGTGAATCGGCTGGAGCGGTGGTTACCACCGTGACCCGAGCGGAGTCGTGTGCTTCGGTGTAATAACCGACGAGGATGCCGCCTGTCTCATGGTCCGCACTGCTCCTACATTCCTGCAGGATTTTCTGCAGTTCCTCTGGGGGCAGATGCAAACCGAAACGCCTATCCGATGACCAGAATTCCATTCTGGCATTCTACGCCTATGCCGCGATTCGTTGAATACCAGTGAACTGTCCGTCTTTCACTGTCTGCTCGAATACCGAGAGGAGCGGTTGCTCCGGAGAGACACTCGCAAGTGGCTCAAGGAATTTGATCGCTGCTGCTGCCAGCAGGCGCACATCGTCCACTCTGACGGGAAATACAGGATGCCAGCACCCGATGCCTTCCCTCGGTAGGCTTTCCCCGGCCTGTTTCATCTTCTCAATATCCGCGCCCAGCAGCGGGTTGATGCGTGTACGGAAATCATCTACTGGGAATGTGTCATCATGTGCAGCGTAGCAGTAGAGCCGCTGACCTTTCAGACCGAGAGCGATGGAGACGAAGAGCTTGGGGCTTCCCCACGGGAACGCTTCGAGATGGTGCAGGACACCATCGTTGCCCGTCGTGTCGATCACGATATCCGTCTGTTGCACAGCGGCAATAGCGTCGTCCGTCCCGGGTGGAAATTCCATAACCAGCGGCGTCACCGATGCATGTGGAGATGTATGGTTTAGGGCTTCCGCGAGAGCCGAAGCCTTCCGCTGTCGCAGGTCACTTGTATGAAGCGTATGACGCACGAGATTCCCCATTTCAAGGTGATCGGGATCGACGACTGTCATCCTCGTCACCCCTCCCCTCACGAGCATATCTGCGAGCGTGGAGCCGAGTGCGCCGGCCCCGATGAGGAGAACTTGCTTTGTGGTCAATGCATCCTGCAGTCTGCCTCTGGTGCTGATTTCTTCCATATTCCAGTTGTGGGCGTCACACCACTGTATTCTCTCAGATTCTCTCCATGTCTGCGCACGATCGCGGATCCGATAGGATGTTTCGATTTGTCTGAAGCCATTCGCCGTTTTCGATGTGGTGAGAACTGGAAGGAGCAATCCCTGCCAGAACATGCGACAGGGCTTTTCGCCCATTGTGACGGGAATGGGAAAGCCGATTAGAGCGAAGTGCTCCTTACCGTCTCTTATGTGTGGTGCGGCAGCTTCCAAGAGCTGGTACATATCGATGCCTTGCGTCCTGCATGCTTCCTGCAACTCCCCCCATGTTGTCGGTGCCTGCCACGGAGGCAAGACAGGTACGGATTTGGTACGAATCCATAGAGCGGTTTTTTCATCCTCCGTCTTGCTGAATTCTTCACCCCATGGCATCGAGAGAAGTTCCGTGCCATCGATACTCTGGAACGACCGAGCGATGAAGACGTTCTTCTGCCATCGCCTCAGAGTCGCAATGCCGCACTGATTCTGGATCGACCTCCATTGCTCGAATGATGCAGCATTCTCGTTGAAACCGATCACAACCGACGCACCTGAGTGAAATTGGGGCAGTTCGAATGGCTCTCCGGGAGGCAACAATTGATCTGTCGATGCGGCTTCCAACCATTCCAGCGCACGTTGCATGTGCCAGAGCAGCCTCGTCTCGGGTTCGTAGGGCTGATCGTCGAAGCCGTGTCGTCCGATGGCATACACTGCTGTGTCGAGGCAGAGGAAGCCTTCACGCCACGGTACGTTCTCTTTCCCCTCGGCATTGTGCCATTGATGAGGGAACGTGTGCGTGAGTCCTCTTTCCTTTGAGGGATGGAGTCGGAGATATCCCCACGGGTAGCTGGGTTCGATCAGGACATGCCAATCAGTCTCCTTCGGGGCGAATGCGGTTCCATTGCCATCGATCCTGAGGCGACAGCGTAGGCACCATCGCTTGCATTTCTCGATCCATTGGAAATCTTCGAGAAGCGTCACGCCCTTGATGCCCTCCAGTGCGCGTCTTCCCGCCAATAATGCCTCTGAAGGTTCATGTGGTTCAGACATCTATCCAAAGCGTGCTCCTCCGACGTTCGACGGACGATCTCGTGGCGTGTAGCCGCCCTTCGATCCGCCATTGCTTCCACCCCCGGTTCCGCCTCCATACGGAGGGAAATCATTACCGAACAGCTCTCGCCAGAGCTTCGCGCTTTTTTCCGTGTCCTGCTCATCAAGGGCTTTCCGAGCGAGGACAGCGGCTTCGGCGACTTGCTTGTAGAACTCATCGTAATCTTTTTGGATGATGCGCTTGAAGACATCGTGCTGGGGGACGCCGTGATCGGGGAGAAAGGGTTTGAGCTTATGATCCCGTACGATCGTCTCTAGCGTTTCCGTGACGCCCTGCGCCACCGTTTTGATTTGATCGGGGCAGCAGTGCCATATCAGATGCTCTACTGGGTAGCTCCTGGGGTACTCTGGCGTTACGAACTTTCGTCTCCACCACTTGATCGCCTTCACGACATTCACGAAGTGCTTATTGCACCGCGCATTCTTCTCCTGCGTGGCTTGAATCTGCTTCAGGGGATGCGTCGGAACCCATAACTTCGCCTCCCGATCCGGGATTTCCAATGGCGACAATTTCCATTCAGCAGACGCTCTCGTCATTTTCTCCACGAATTCCTCATCTTCCAGCGTCCGATCCTCGGTGAAGCTCATGCTCTTCCACACACTCTTCTCCACTTCGGAAGGTGCAGAGGTTGCCACAAGATCGAGATCAACTCTCGTCAGACTGATGCCGATGGAACGCCCCTGTATGACGTACTTCCCCTTATAGTGCTTGTCCAGAAAGGGCTTGAATGTGTCGAGGGCCTGCTGCGGTGTTTTCTGTTCTTTGTCGATATCGGTCACAACCACGACATCCACATCACCCTTTTTCCCCGGCTTCGGGCGGATGGCCGTTGCACGACGGTAGCTGCCCTGCAGGAAAGTGGAGAGGATGATGTCGGAGAGTCCGAGGTCGGCTTCGAGCTTCTCTCGCAGTTCTTTGTGTGCTGCACGAAATTCATCCAAATCGTCCGGCTCGGGCCGGATATTTTTCAGAAAATCGGTGAAGTACGTCGGCAGATCCATAGGGAATCTTGTTCTATCAGAATTGGCGGTTTTTCGCAATTAACCTTTGTTTGGGGGCAGAGTCAATGACGGCAAGTATGGCCCATTGTTCTCAAAATCATACTCATACAGTGTGCACCTCCCGAAGCGTCGCCCTAGCTGTCCAAGGAAAAAGATGAAGCTGATGGGAGCCGCTGCAAAAATGTGCACGGTCCCTTTACGCTCTTGTGCGGAGCGGCTGGTTTGGAAAGTAGCAGCGACTTCTTCTGCAATACGATACGCATGGGTGCCATCCGGAACGCAAGTGGGACCGGGAAGTGGCAGTGCTTTGCATTCCATAATGCGTCCAACGGAGGGTAAATGTGAGCTCACATGTTCTTGTACCTGTGCCAGAATGTCATGGGTGATGCTGAGCACGAGAGCAACATCCTCTCCGGATGTGGTCATGGTGTGATCCATATGGTTGCATAGCTGCCCCTGAAGTCGCTTCTGCAGATCTGGTTCCCAGACGAGCTTGCCGCGGATAGTGCTTTGCACAGGTATCACGTTCTTGCCCGCCTTGGAATCAAGGAAATATCCAGCGGCAAAACCGATACAGGTATGAGCGGCCAGATGGAGACGATAAGGCACGTCTGCCTGAGTAGCGTCATGCAAGAATTTCTCAATCTCTGGCAGGACACCCTCGTGCCAGAGCTTGCTCTCGCGGATGTTGCGCCCGTGGAAATGCGGGCCCAAATCAAGTAACGCTTGCATCTGGCTATCCATATACTCTGTGCCACGCGAAAAACTGCGAATGCCAATGGGTACCGCCTCGAGCAATTTTTCTACTACACCCTCATTGGCATCATCATCTACTCGGAATTGCACTTCATGATCGTGCTTGATCTTAACAAGGACTTCGACGGTGTATTTCTTAACATTTCGATCTATGACAGTGTGGTGCGTCCCGCACATGATGAGCAGATTTTCAAAACCATTCCGCTCCTCTTCTGTTTGTTCCGGATCATATCTGGGCCCTTTTGGACTTTCCGCTTTGATGTGGCAGATTTGACCGACATAGGTATCGGCGTCGTCGGCTTCCAACAAGGGCTGCCTGCACGTAGGGAATGCACACTGATTACCAGAGAGAATCTGGAGCCTTCTTACCGCATCTTCTTTGTATCTTCGCGCCATAGGAGACCAAAATACCAACTCTTTGATCTCCTGTCAGTGGCTTAGACGAGTTCGATCTTGCCGGCCTTCAGCACAATTCGATCCTTCAGGCATCCCAGCAACTCTCTTTTTTCTACGACTGTTCCATTCTTAAGCAAATATTCCACATACTTTCGTTGGTTGATCTTCTGAGCCTTCTGTTTGTCTGAAATACCCAGAACATCCGTTGCGAATTTTGAAAATCGTTCAAATTCATCATCAATTTTCCTTTTTACACCAGAGGCATTCACATTTAGATGATCCAGAAGTTCTATAAGCTGTTCAATCAACTCCTCCTCTCGTAAGGCTGGCTCTTTGCATTGGAGATCCCTTGAGTGAGTGCATCGGTAATATACGTAGCGCTGTAGACCTTTCTTGGTTTGTTTCCGCTTCTCATCGGCCGTTACGCCCGACCCGCAATTGCCGCACGTCATGAGCCGCGTGAACGCGAATTCCTTTGTGCCCCAGTCACGCTCCTGTCCAGCTGAGAGATGCCGCTGCACGTCATCGAAGAGTTGCTGGTTGATGACTGGATCGTAATCCCCTCGATACCACTTCCCGCTGCCAACCGGATACTCGAACCTTCCTGTATAGAAAGGGTTATGGAGAACCTTATAGATCATGCTGAGAGTCAGATTCTTGCCAGCTCGTGTCCGGAACTCCGATTGTTGCACCCATCGATATACGTCGCGGCCGCTCATGCGATCTTGCGCGACCTTCTCGAACATTTGTCGGACGAACGGCGCTCGCACAGGATCAATGATAATTCGGCTACGCACTTCACCAGCTCTCCGCTCTGTGAGATATCCAAGCGATGGAAGGCAGGGGCGATAACCCTGTTCGGCTCTGGCTTTCTGTCCGCGCTTCACATTGATACCTCGATTATCATTTTCGAGCTTTGCCTGCGAACAAAGAATCATGAGCAAAAATTTCTCGTTCGGGTTATTCGTGAACTTTTGTGAATGGCAACGGATTTCACGAAGCAGTCCTTGATCCATAAGATCGACAAGCGATCCTAAGTCGCCTGCATTTCTGCTCAGACGATCCGGTGCCCATGTGAGGATGCCTGTAAAAAGTCCTTTCCCTACATCTTGAATGATCGTGTTGTAGACGGGGCGATGTCCCGACGCTTTTGCCGAGTGGCTTTCACGTCGAATTTCCGCGATCTCCATTCCATCTCTCTTGGCGAGAGCGAGCATCTCTTTTACCTGCGAGTCGATAGACATCGCCTGTCGCTCGTCGTCCTCGGACGATTTCCGAGCGTAAAGGCAGTAGCGGATAGGCATGATCGTCGGCTCCACCCGATGTTCGTTATCCGGTGGTGCCGTTCTTCCGATTTTCCTTGCCGATGCTGTGAGGGTTGCTGATTGCATGCCTCAATCAATGCCTGCGACCGTCTTGCCTATCCAGTCCTGTTGCGCCGGAACCCCGATGAAGTCCAGCTCCTATTCACTCATCCAAAACCAGCAACGATTCTTCAATTCTTCACTAAGTCGATTGGTATCCGCATGGGATAAGACACCGAGATATGATTGCAGAGAGCATTCCACGGATGACTCGCTGCCCGATCCTGCCTTGAAACTCACTACACGTACCTTCAGTTTCCGGAACATACGTTGCTTCGTCCGAGTACGAAGCATTCGATGGTGTGGCAAGACGACGTATCCGAGAAAATCGATGCCCTGACCGAATTTACGAAGAGTGATTTTGCGAGGATGGAGTTTGAGCTTCATGGATTCACTGAGGAATTCCTGCATTACTGGAATTAATTTCTCCAGTGCTGATTTGTCAGAATCTACAATGATAAAATCATCCGTGTATCGAACATAGTGTCGGACGTGCATTCCGTGCTTCATAAATTGATCAAATTCATTAAGGTACACATTCGCAAATAGCTGTGAAGTCAGATTGCCGATGGGGATGCCCTTAGGACGCTCATCTTCTTGCCCGGGAGTGCAAAAGCTCTCGACGACTTCAATAAGCAGCTGCATAGCATCGGGGTCTTTTATCTTCTTGCTCAGAATAGATAGTAGAATTTCATGATCGACCGACGCAAAGAACTGCTGAATGTCGCACTTAAGAGCAAAACAAGGCGCTCGATTATTGCGACTGACTTTCCGAAGCCAAACTTCCAGAGCATCGACCGCCTTGTGCGTTCCCTTTCCTTCACGGCATGAAAAAGAGTGCGCGATGAATGTCGGCTCGAAAATAGGATTCAATACCTTAAAAATTGCATGGTGAAGAATGCGGTCACGCACTGTTGCCTTATGAATCCGGCGTTGCTTCGGATCACAGATCGAAAATGCCGAATATTCTCCATGTTTGTACGTTCGATTACGAAGATCTCGACAGAGAGACAAGATATTTTGCTCAAGCCCCCACTCAAATGCCTGCACATCTTTGCGAGATCCCTTGCCTCTGCGGAATTCATCCCAAGCTTGGAACAAATTCTCTGGCGTAATGATCTGCTCGAAGATATTCTTGTGTACTTTCATCCTTTATGTCGTTATGGAAGAATTAGATATTCCGATATTCAAGAAGGCGTACGAACTAACCAAGAAGCTCTACGAGCTGAGAGGAACCGTACCCAAGCACGATCGTTACGCGCTCTGGCAGCGCTGCGAGAATCTTGTGCTGGAGATCCTCGAAGGGATCCTGCTTGCAAGCCAGCTACGCAAACCTCAAAAGCTACAGCCACTGGAGCAGGTGAGCGTAAAACTCAATGTTCTGCGCGTCTTTATCCGCCTTGCGAAGGATCTCAAAATCATGGATCTCAAGAAATATGGTTTTCTCGAGGAGATGATTGATGAAATCGGACGAATGCTTGGCGGGTGGATCAAATCGACACGCGAGGGATAATCCAAGGGACTCTTCACACAAGAATCCCTTGGATCACCGAGAAGGAAGTTCCGAGCGAGGACAACCCCGAGATCGTCATTCGAGTTGTTCGGGTTCCAGTTGTTGACGTTCACGCCGTCCGGATCGAAGTTGCCAACGTTGACGAGGTTACCGTCCGAGCTATGTTGCCCATTCCCGTCCGAGACACTGGAGATCGAGGTTTACTGCCTTGCGGCCTATAGCCTCTCTCCCCTGAATTTGATTCGCCCGCAACCGTCTTGGGAGACGATACCGAGTCTGAGAATGAGCAAGAAGTTCCTTCGCAGTCTTCGCTCGCGCACTACCGTGCTCCGTAGAGACACGGTATTCCGGCGAGTTCCACCTAGCAGAGCATCGGTGGTAACGAATCTGGGGTGACAGCGAGCCGGAACCGTAATCCCGACTGCATTAGCGGACACCACAAACACTTTACATTGCTTAAAAGCAATATTGCCAATACAAAAAATTTGTAGCCGAAGGCTCAAGAAATCAAAAGTATCAAGCTTCAAGGCCTCAAGGCTCAGAACTTCCGAGCGAGGACAACCCCGAGAGCGCCATCCGAGTCGTTCGGGCNCCAGCCGNTGACGACCACGCCGCCCGGATCGAAGTTGCCAACGTAGACGAGGTAACCGTCCGAGCTACGAACAGGTGTCCAGTCATAGAAATCCTCCAAATGACGCTTATCGCCGTTCTGGAAGGTCACAAGCATGTCATAGAGCACTTCAACAGGGATGCGGCGAGTAATCTTATTGAGTTTGAGATTCGCAAGCTTCTCTGCAGCTTCCTGCCAATCTCCATTGTCGATAAGGCGACGGATTTCATCTTTTTGGGAATTCACTTCCTTGATTGCGTCTGCGTATTGCTGCGGAATCTTCCTGCCCTGATACACCGTGTCGCGCAGATACTCTGCAATATGCTCAGTCTGCTGAAGGTAATCTTTGTCTTCGGAATCGGGGATGATCCCATCCGATGTCAGAACCCAGCAGAGTTCAGGCTCTTCCATAAAGAAATCTTCGCTCTCGTACCAGTCAGTATCGTAAAGAACCTTTCCTTCATTCTTTTGATCGAAGGTCGGCTGCAGCAGTTCCTGCATCCTTTTCATATTCAGCTTACCGTTACCGGGTGCCTTATTCACCCGCAGACGCAAGCTGTCACCGAGTTCCTTGGCACGCTGCAGGTCTTCTCGGGAGAATGGTATCGCTGGAATCTGTTCCGGTTTAAGAGGGACACCGGGGAAAGCTTTGCGGACTGCCTCTGCTCCGAAAAAATGATCGGCACCAATAATCGTCTCTGCTTCCTTCGGGTTGATTGCTTCTCCTTTTCTCTCTCTTCGCTTAGGTGCTTTCGTTCCTTGCAAGAGTGGCATGACCAGATCTCGGAGAGTGCAAATCTCCTGTCGAAGTAGCTCACCTGTGCCTTGTTCAGGCAACCCAGCGATTCTTCCGATTGTCTCATCCACAACACTACGTACAGTAACGTCGCCTTTGTAGGCTGTAGTTTCTCGAAGTTGCCGGATGAACGTATGGCGTGCTTCGCGTGGCATTGAGTGTGAGAGACAACAGGAGGTGAAAATTCGTCAGTAGCGGATGCTTCAAGGAAAAAGGATTCAAGGAAGTTCAAGCATTCAAGTGCGCAAGGTTCCAGGGAACTTCCGAGCGAGGACAACCCCGAGACCGCCACTCGAGCCGCGCGGGCCCCAGCCGCCGACGTACACGCCGTCCGGACCGAAGACGCCAACGTCGACGAGGCTACCGCCCGAGCTTTGCGTAGCCGTCCATGTCAATTTCTTCTCGAGTAGGCGCTTGCGCTTCTTCGGATCGCTATTGCGGAACGTGACGAGAAGATCGCTGAGAGTCTCAACAGGACTCGCTCGCATGAGCTTATTGATCTTCAAGTTTGCCAATCGGTCTGCGGCAGCTTTCCAATCGCTACTCATAAGCTGCTGGATTTCAGCCTGCTGGGCAGTCAATTCCTGTAAAGCCTCGCGGTATTCCTGCGGTAACTGGCCACCCTTGAAGAGTGTCGTTTTGGCGTACTCGGCAAGCAACTGTGTCTGTTGCAGATGATTTTTCCCCGTGGAGTTCGGAAGAACTTCATCAGACGTAAACGCCCAAGCAACTTCGGGGACTTCGTCCGTGAAGAATGTCGACTTCAGCTTCCATTCATCTTCAACGCTGTAGAACACTTTGCCATCCTTGCTCTTATTGAATTCATCTTGGAGCAGCTGATGCATTTTCTGCATTGTCAGCTTTGAATTATCAGGCGCCTTGCTGATGCGAAGTCGCAGCGTGTGGCCGAGAGCCGCATGCCTTTCTATTTCACTTTCAGGAGGCAGGGCAGGAACCTCTTTGAGGTTAATCTTCATGCCCGGGAATGTCTTTTCAAGTTCAGCAAGTCCGTAGAAGTGTCCCTCGCCACACTTCTCAAGCATGATTTGGCGAGCACGGTCGATTGCTTTCTGCGATGGACTGAGAGCTTCGGAAACACCCTTGCGGGTCTTCGCTCTGATTGCATCCGGTGATCCTTGATTAAGTAATTCCAATAATTCAGCTCCATCGGTTGCAATAACGTTCTCAACACTGGCTTCTTCCTGATCAAATTCAACATCAGAATCATCAAGTTCGTTCTCACAAGAGAGGATAAATGCGAGTTCCGACGGGAGAATAAATGATTTTTCACCGGGTTTCCTCGCAACCTGAACATGCGGTTCTGTCGCTGTGCTATCCACCGCGACGACTCCCTTCAATTTCAAAATCGCTAGCGCGATATTTCGTTCCTCTTCCACCTCAAATTCCGCGAGAAACTTTTTCAATTCAGCAGAAAGATAATCAGCAACGCTCATGCCTTCTGCTCGCTTCTGCTCAAAAGTATCGAACATTTCCATGAGCCGTCCCGGATCAAGAAACTTCTTCGTGAGCCGTAAGTCGGAAATACCTGTCATGCTTTTGATTTCACTGAGTGCTTCATCTCCCAAATCAGCGAATGCACGGTCGAAGCATTGCTGCGTCATAACGGCGCTTGCCACCAGTTCACGGAGAGTCTGTGCTTCACTTTTTGAAAGATGCAGGACTCCATTCTCATCAATGAGCTTGGCGAGAATAATCTGTTCTTGTTCATCCTGCTTCAGGAACGGCACATTCATGCCACCAAGCACGCGGGTAATGCCCGCATCGAATTCTTCACGGTTACTCGTGCGCTCGTCCTTCGGGTTTGCCGTATAGACTTCAGCATAGTTCAGAGGCAATGTGCGCTTCTCATCGAGCACCGGAACATCCACCTCTTGCCCGGGACGACTATTCCAAAGCTTCTTTAAGAGATAAATTGTGCGGAGGCTTCCAAGGTTCAATTCATCGTGCAGCACACCAGCTGGTTCCCCCTCCTTTGCTTCTATTGCGCGCGTCATAGGGCCGGGACGAAGGCCGCTCTCCACATGACCGTTCTGACGACGGATCTCTTGGCGTCCGAAGATATCCTGTCCGGTTGTGCCTTCTTGCCAAGGAACGAGGTGGTATCCATTTGAAACGAGTTTCAATGCCTTTGCTCCAAGTTCCGTCTTTCCCGTTCCATTGGAACCGAGTAGAAGCACACGCCCCTTGCTGCCGAGCTTTGCAATCATCTCATCGAGGATCACGCGGCGGCTCGGTGTCATCACGAAGCGATCCTCTTTTAGTTGCTGCTTGTATTCGAGCAGACGCTGTGAGGCGATCCATCCCTTTTCAAGAGGACTGGCCTCTTCCTCCAAACGCTGTTCCTCCTCTTCCGCTTCTTTATTTAGACGCGAAAGTTTTTCGATAGTGGTTTGCACCGATCCTACAATTTTGCCGTGCTTGCGCTTACTCCCAAGTGAGAGTGTATGGATGCGCTCAAAGGCAATGGCCTGTACTTGGCGCAACTTGTGGAGTCTTGAAAGAAGAGGCTGGACGGCTGTGAAACGTTCAGCTTCCTTCGTGAGTGACTGTTGCAGGAACTGGTACACCTGTGGTTCAGATAGAAGTTCCTTAATTTTTCCAGCCAGTTCTTCTCTCCTGAATTTCGCTTGTGGCTCCTCTGGCTTGGATTTAACTTTCTCTTTGTTGGTATCGAGAGCTGAAATAAAATCGTCGAGACTCTCAACACCATCGAGAACGTCATTTGCTTCGCCTTGAGAAGCTTTGCTCGGCTCCAGTTTCACGCGATTAAATTCATCGAGAAGATGAAGTGTTTCCAAAGCGCGTTCTCTAATTTCTTCTGTCTTAAGGGGCGATCCATTGGCTTCAACGTGTCCCTGCCCTTCCGGAGCAAACTGCTCAAGACGCAATGCAGACAAGTCGAATCCGAGACGCATTGCTTCTCGCACAAGATTGATGTTACGAGAAGTACAATCTTTCTTCCCTTCAGAGAGGCCGCCTCTTTCGGAGGGATCTTGGGGGAGGCCGGTGGGCTTAGTAGCTGGCATATATGGCTTTCTTATAATTATACATTATTTCATAGTTTTTGTAAATGTTTCGTTAGCATTGTATGGCGGGCTGAAATGGCTCGGGAGACGTTATTAACGACCACAGCGCCATCGGGTTCTTTCGGATCATGGCACATAACTTTGATTGCCTCGGCTTTTTCTGTAAATCCGATTCCCTGCACAATGATACCAAGATCGCGGATGTGGCGAATCTCTTCCTGTGCTGCGCGAAGGCGCTCTGTGTGAAGCATCGCATTGTGAGATTCGGAGCCGCAGTTTGCACACCAGTGATTGCCATCAGAATAGACTGTAAGCATTTTCACGAGATCACCCGAACGAATTCTTTCCAAAGTTTCCGGAGCAATTCCTTCTCGGTATGCACGCAGGGCGCTGAGGAAATCGCCAGCACCCGGTGTCGTTTGATCCAATTCCCGCGCCAAATGCACGAGTACAGCTTCCGTGATATCTTCATCTGCAGCTTTGAGTTGCGCGAAATGACCCTGATTCTTCTTACCCTGTCCGTGAATGGAGTAAATCGCGGAACGGATTTTGAGCGGCGTGCGTAGGTTTGACCGAACACGAGAATCATTCAATTCTGCGTTCAGTTCCATGAGGTGATACAGCAGTGAAAGGATAACTTTCTTTTGCTCGACACGCATTACGTTCCCATAATTATCCGTGTCGTTCATGGAAGAAGTAAGATCGACGAGCGAGTCTTCCTCAAACGCCTTCACATCAAGAATGGTCTCCGGTCTCCTCGTATCAATGCCAAATCCCATCGGATCAGGTTCGTCGGCCATAATGTCGATGTAGGCATCAACAGGATTCTCAAGCCCCGTCGTACTTTCGCTTTGGCGAACATTACCCGGGAATTTGCGGCGATTAATCTGGCGATGGGTACAGATGAGACAAAACAATTTCTGCCATTCTCGTTCAAGGGTTCCTTTGGGCGCAGTAATACGATCTCGGAAATAGCGCAGCATGTCGGGTGTTTCCGGAATCTGCAACTCGGGAGGAACCGGCGTCTCATTTGTTTTATCTACAAATGCTTCCACTTTTTTCCAGTCGGACATAGAGACATTTGTGCGTTCGCGGAAAAGAGCTTCAGTGACATCTTGTTCTGACGGTGTTGATTGAGCGATCAATTCTAAAATCTTTGTGACCTCCTCCTTGGTCATATCAAAGGCACCACTCTCTTCAACTTCATTCTCTGCATCATTGACACCCGTTTCGATTTTCCTGTCACCTGCAATGGAAGATGCTGGTTCATTACTCTTCTCCTCGTCCTCATCTTTATCATCATCTTGCTTTGGCGGAGTCGCATCCATGCGAATCCACTGCTGCGAAGTTTCGTCCCATCGCTCGCTCCATGCGTGTCCGATACCACCAATGGGAGCGAACTCCACATCGGGATGTGGCGTGACAAAGAATCCGCTCGGCGTGCGCATCGGGACATCGAGTCTACGTCCGAGATCGGATGCTCGAATATTGCTCCAATGGCAATCTGCGAGCTTTAAGTCAGCCATTTCGGGATGTAGCTTCAGTCCAGCTACTCGATATCGCTCATTCATTTCTGCCATCTGCTCGTCCTTCGGATAGACGAATTGCTTTCGGGTGCTGAAGACAACAGAACGTCCACGGTCTGCTTTGCTCAGAAAAGTATTTTGTTTCAAGCCCGATAGCATTTCCTCTGCAGTGACATCCAGTGGACCATCAATGGTTACGAGGTCTGCTTCTGTTGGCTCGTCATTAATATGATTATCGCTTGTACGAGTGATCACAAATTGGAAGGAATAGCGCATGGGTTCTGCAACTTCTCCCTGCCGCCTCTCTTCAAGGGAGAAAATTCCTGCAGAACTTTTCATGAGCATGAATGTTTCCTTCGAGTTCAAGGAATCAGGAAGCGGCAATCCCTTTTCCGGAAACGGAATACGATTCTCTTCGCCGGGTACGTACACTCCGTGAAAAGTATAGAGTTGCAACTCGTCGATGTTCTCGGGAGGATTCGTGAGCCGGAATTCTTTTTTCTCCGTCGGCTCTGCGACAATTCTTTGGGCCGATGGATCGTAACGATAAAGTTGCTGGCGATAGTAACCACCTACGAATGGTTCGACTCTCCAGCGCACGCTCTCGGGATCAAGAGGTTCTTGTTCTCCTTCAAAATTGGGAGGTACATAATCATCGCGTTCAGTCATTCGTTTCTCGCCATCTTCCTCTTTGAGATCATCCCGTAAAGGTGCGACATTCTCCTCGTACAGCTTCGCGCTGCTCCTGAGCGATCGGCCTTCCTGTGCGATGAAATCAATAGCACTCTTTCCTTGTCTTCCCGGAATCTTCTCTAATGCGTTTCGTACTTCGTTTGGAATATCCGGTGGCATTTCGCCTGTCAGGATGTAGTGCTCAATACTCCGATCAAAAATTTGCGCAAGCGTGAGAGGTGTTTGAGAGGATCTTGTAAGTGCAGCTGCCTCTCCTTTTTCCCACTCACCGAGACTCCTTACTCCTTTCAACCGCAAAGCGCTGTGCGCGGCTGAACTGAAAGACTGTAAAGCCTCAAATGCTTTTCCTGTTTCAGCTTGCAAATGATCACGCATCGAACGCAAATATGCTGCTTGAACTACACCAGCGCGTTCAGCTTCTTCACGGCTACGGAAACGCATGGCGTTCACTCGGACGATATATGTGCCCCCTCGGTTTTGTGTTTCTATCTTCTTGCCGTCCGAGCAAAACTCAATGGGCACATCGAGAACAGTGCGATTGGGAGGTAATTCAATTGCTTCTTTTGCACGGGCAGAAAGTTTTCCCCGAGCAGAGTCAATGAGTTCTGCGCCTTCCCCCTCTTGCTCTAGACCCCTAGAAAGTGGATTCTCATGGGAATCCTGTTTGATTGGTTCATCGCCGGGACCTGTTCGTGGGTTGGGCATAGGCATTTACAATTTCTCTAAATATTATACCATAAAACTATAGAAAAATGAATGAAAAGGCTGAATAGCGCAACTATGCAGCTATCAGGAGCGATTGGCTTCTGAAGCAATATCATGCGGAAAGTTTTCGTCTTTTAGCGGCTTTTTCTCTTCCGTGGTTTCTGTGCTGCTTTCCGCTGACGTTCCCTCTGGAAAGCAACGATGTCGCTTTCCAGAAAGACTTTTCCCGTAGAGATGCGCTGACATCTCAATTTTCCCGTATCGACCAGATAATCAATGTACTGACGGGAAACTTTGAGATATTTCATCGCATCACCCATGCCCATGAGTTTTGGAACTTCTTGCATAGCGTAGTTGGCTTGACTTTCTACGCTATCGTTGATGTGTGCTTATAGCAGTTGCTATATAGCAGTACAAAAGTTAGACTCACTTTCAAAATTACCAATTTATGAGCAAAACCTCTGACAGCTCTTGTGGCACATGTTGGCCTGAAGGCTAGCTCATAAGGACTTCGCGGCACCTCCAATGCCTGTTAGGAGGGTACGCATCTTTCCCCAATCCTTATGGCTCTCATCATTTCCAAGAACGGTAAACACGCAAAACGCATCGACCGCTCGGTCTTCGCGAGTGAGGACGAATTGCAGCAATACATCTACGAAAATCCGGAATCCATCCCTCTCTATGACATCAAGGAGGATATTCGGCTCTTGATCGTCGCTCGGGAATTCCCAACGCAGAGCGGCCCCATTGATGCCGTCGGTATCGACAAAGAAGGCGAACTCTATCTCATCGAAACAAAGCTCTACCGCAACGCAGATAAGCGTCACGTCGTTGCTCAAGTCCTCGACTACGGTGCATCGCTCTGGAGGCACTACAGCGACTTCGCCGCCTTCCTTGGAGAACTTGATCGGCAGTCGCAAAAGAAATGGAACATGAGCCTCCAGCAGAAATTGCAGGATTTCTTTGGAATGTCTGAAGAGGAGACGCAAAAGCAGATCGAGAGTTTCCGTGGCAATCTCGACAATGGGACGTTCAAGTTCGTCGTTCTGATGGACACTCTCCATGCACAACTCAAAGACCTCATTCTGTTTCTCAACCAGTACAGTAAATTCAATATTTACGTCGCGGAGATCGAATACTACAAATTTGAGACGTATGAAATCATGATTCCAAAACTATTCGGAGCCGAGGTGAAGAAAGATGTCTCCGTTTCCAAACCTCGTACCGAAGCGAGAGTATGGGACGAGGAATCCTTCTTTGCCGAACTTCAAAAAGATACCGACGAAGAGACTCGTCAGAAGATGCGTCTGATCTATGACTTCGCTACGAAGCACAGTCCCGATGCCGTCGAATACGGCACGAACTCCTTCAAGTTAAAAACAGAATCGAAAAATGGCATCCGAAAAACAGTCTTCTTTGCAAACACGAACGGTCGCTGGAACCTTGTATCGGAATTCTGGAAGAATAATCCCGAAATCCGGAAGAAATACGCAGATCAACTCACTCAAGCCGTTCCTTCCCTCAAGAGGGATCGAATGGATGCGACCTACTACGAGATCCGTCTCGATCAAATCTCCCAGAAGGACATTACCGCCTTATTGGTTGTATTTGACCGTATGGTCAGTGAAATACAGGAGACGCAGTTTTCATAATCCTATAATCTTCCTTACAAATGCTCACCAAATCCGATTACACGCATCGCTATCTAGAATGCCCCATGCACCTATGGGTCTGGAAGCATAAACAGGAGGAGATGCACCACCATTCACAGAATCCTTCGCTTCTCTGGAGGTTTGAAGAGGGAAACATGGTCGATGTGATCGCTCGGGAATTATTCCCTGATGGTGTCATGATTCACGGTCACGGTGCCGATGTTCAGAAACAAACACAGGATCAGATCAAAGCCGGTGCCACAACGATCTTTCAGGCGGCTGCTGTGGCTGATCGAATCATGGCAATCGCAGACGTCATTCGATTCAATCCTGAGACGAAGAAGTGGGACATCTTTGAAGTGAAAAGTTCCACGGAAGAAAAGAAGGAACATATCTATGACGTGTGCTTCCAGCGAATAGCGTTCAGAAAAGCGGGATTCGACATCGGCAGGGTCCATCTGATTTGTGTGAACGGAGATTATCTTCGCGCTGGTGCTATCGATCCTCAGACGTTCCTCATCACGAAAGACATCACAGAAGACGTTGATGAAGTCGAAGACATAGTGGAGGCCGACATCACGAAGGCCCTCGTCATCATTGATAATGCGACTCCAAAAGCTGGAGAAATTGCCTGCACCTGCGTGCCGAAGGAATGCATGTGTATCGCACACTGCTACCCCGGTCTTCCGGATCATTCGATCTTTGAACTAATGCGCATCAGCGGTCCGAAGGCGCAGAAACTCTATGCATCGGGAGTCCGTCTGATTCTTGATTTGCCTGAAGATTATAAGCTCACCACGGCACAGACCTGCCAAGTGCAGGTGGCGCGTTCTGGGACACCTATCATCGAGAAGGAGAAGATTGCTGAAGCTCTGAGTAAGCTTGAATACCCATTGTCGTTTCTCGACTACGAGACTTTCGCCTGCGCCGTACCGATGTTTGATGGACTCCGTCCTCATCAGGCGATGCCGTTCCAGTATTCGTTGCATGTCCTTCCTTCGCCGGGCGCGGAACTGGAGCACCATGAGTTTCTAGCGAAAAATCTTGGCAACACCATTCCTGAAATAGCAGCTTCTCTTCAGGCGAACCTTCCCGCCAAGGGGACGGTGATCGTCTGGTACAAACCCTTTGAAACGACCCGAAATAAAGAAATGGGAGCATTCTTACCTGCTTTTACATCGTTCTTTGAATCACTCAACGAGCGGACATACGACCTCATGGATATTTTTAGTGACCAACATTACGTTCACCCCGATTTCTGCGGGAGCTGCTCCATCAAGAAAGTCCTGCCCGTCCTCATCCCAGCACTGTCGCACAAGAATCTGACGATCCATGAAGGCATGGCCGCCTCCCTCTCATGGTACCGAATGTTTGGTCCTGAAAAGTCAGTAAAAGAACGCGAGGAAACATGGGGCAATCTGATCGAATACTGCGAACTCGATACGTTCGCTATGGTGGAGATTTTTCGGTATTTGATGAACCTGTCGAAAGCCTAACGGCTGACGAAATGCCAGCCGCTAGGCCATCAATTTCAGTGAAACAAAGACAGCCATTTTCGCCTGCTGTAGTCGCCCGTAGTGGGTCCACCGCGAATTAAGTATGTGCTCTGCGGCTCATGCGCATATTCATCGATGAAGTGTGTTAGGAGCATTGCGAATGCGTCTGCCAAGTCGTCGTGCCGCTCCATACCAAAGTTGAGAAGTTCATTGATGAGATCCTCGCAGCCCGTTCTCGGGAAGAATACCTGCCCCGCCTCAAGGAACGGCGTTACCTGCATCAGTCGTGTCCGCTTGTCTTGAAGCGGGCGAAATTCTTTCACATAGAGACCATTTTCCTGAAGCAGACTGATGAAAAGTTCTTGATGGACGTTCTCCACGATCAACGTCGCCTCATCGCCACCCGCCCTATTCGCACGAGCACCAGTTCTTGCGGCTTGCAACGCCTCCAATGGTGTCACGCGAGCGTGGAACGGATGTGGGAGGATGTAGATGCGTAATTGATCGTTAATCCAGTAGGCTTTGCCGATGACCATGGCCGTGTAGTCTGCACTGCTCTTTTCGGAGAAGGCCAGATCAATTGCGACCGCAACAGCAACGGGTTCCTGTGACGGCAGTTCGTCATACATGCGTATCCATTCTTTTCGCACAACACGAATGGCCGAAGAAACGATCTTGAGCAAATATTCCTGAAACCAGACCAATTCATTCCCGATGCGACGCTTCTCAGCCTCAATGTGGTCTTTTGTAGGGAATCTACCAGGCCACAAGCAATTTCCTGCATCGTCGATCAGAGGATACGTCCGGTACACGCCTTGCAGCTTGCCGCTGTCAATTTCGCGGACGAGACGCATCAGCACGCAGTCATCATGGAGCATGTTCCCTACGATGACGGTCTGCGTTATGGCACTACCTGCGGGCAGAAGATCGCGTTTGAGAAAGTCATACACCGAATCGCGTCCTTCTTTTGTTTTTACCGACTGCATGTCTTCCATATCGTCGCACACGATAAGGTCGGGACGGTGCGGTCCGTGCCGGAGTCCGCGTACGCTCTGCTCTACCGAGACCGCCATAATTTTGGCTCCGTATTTGGGAATGACGAGGACAAGGTTACGCCATTCATCCTCTTCCATGCGGAACGGCCCAAGGTCGCTTCGCAGAAGGTCATTGCGCTCCAGTTCTTCACGAATGTTCCGCATGAATTGCCGTGCCTGTTCCTGCGTCCGTGCGATGATCAGAATAAATTTCTTCTGTGGGACACCGACGACTGACCAGATCGGAAGTGAAAGGGTCATGATCGTCGACTTCGCCGATCCCCGGAACGCGAGGATGACCGAGAGCGGCGGCAGGGATTGTGTGAGCGTGAAAAGTTCCTGATGGAACGGCGCTGCAGGACACTGCATGTAGTGGCCGAAGTACGCGAGAAAGAAATATTGATGAGATGCCCGGACGAGCGGCCTGCGCGTTTTCGCATCCCGAAAAAGCGCTGCAAGTTCATTGTGATGTTCCATTGTCAGAGGGGGGAGGAGGTACAAGATTCGTGCCGGGTTCTTCCGGCGTGATAACGGGCAAAACTCCTGCGAGGGCAAGTGCACGGTCGAGCTGCTCTTGCTGCTCAGGCGTTAACTTGTCCGATGCGGCCTTGGCCGTTATTTCGAGTTTGTTGGAATAGTCGAGATGATGATGGCGCAGCCAGTACTGGACGCTCCATGCCTCGCCTTCACGCAACGCGGAGAGAAGCTGCGACTCTGCGAGATCGTTAACAAGCGACTTGCCGTCCGCAAGCGCATTGTCAGCAGCAGTAGCGAATTCGTCATCTTCACGCCATCGGTAATAGGTCATGCGGCTGACTCCCGTTTTCTCACAGGCGATCTGGATCACTGGAGTCTTCCTCAACTGCTCAACGAGCGCAGCTTTATCACGCTTCGTGCGCTCCGCCGTTGTTGTCAGTGCGTCATCGGACATGCGTAGATTTGGAAAGAGGAAGGGCTTTCACGCCCGTATGTTTCTCGAAGCGGTCGATGATTACGCGGCAGTACTTAGCATCCATTTCAATCATCGCGCATCGGCGCTTGGTGTCCTGTGCTGCGATCATGGTCGAACCTGAACCTCCGAAGGGATCGTAAACAAGCTCACCAATCTTGGAACTATTCAGAATGAGTCTCCGCAGAAGTCCCACGGGCTTCATCGTCGGATGCAGGACACTCTTACTCGGCTTTGGATAAATCAGGATGCTTTTGTCTTTGGACTTCCGGAATGCGTGTGTTCCGTACCATCCGTAGAGGAGGATTTCGTGCTGTGGAAGGTAATCCAGTCGGCCCATGACTGCGTGGGTCTTGAGCCAGATGAGCATCTGGGCGAACTTGCAGCCTGCGGCCTCCATTCCAGATCGGAGCGGAAAAATCATTTTGTCGCTGTTGAAGATGTAGATGCTGTTTTTCTTCGCCATGTTCGGCAGGGCGGCAGCAAGCCAGTCCTTCGTAAATGCGTGATACTCCTCGTTGCTCTGTTCGTGATCGTTGGCGATCACTTCATGATGTTGTCCTCCCAAGAATCCACGCTTACCCTCGACGTAAGCAATCGCGTAAGGCGGATCTGTGAGAATAAGTTCTATGCGGTCTTTTCCGAGCAGCTTTTTGATCAGCTCAGTATCGCGGCAATCGCCGCACGCAAGGCGGTGTTCTCCGAGTTGGAAAATATCGCCTATGATGATCGTATTTTTACTCATGATTTGAGGAGGGAAGCTTTATTGCTTGTCGCGGCTTCGTAGCGCCGGACGATCAAATCGCAGAACACAGGTTCGATCTCCATGAGAAAGGCTTTTCGTTTGAGTTGGTCGCACGCAATGAGCGTCGAGCCGCTTCCGGCGGTCATATCCAGTACGCGGTCGCCGGGCTTCGTACATCGTCGCAACGGCTTCTCATGGAGCGTTACGGGCTTCTGTGTCGGGTGCTCGTACTCGCTGCCATGGAGACGTTTGCAGAGCCAGAGATCGAGGAGATCCACGATATCGTCAATCGTGCGATTGCCGCTGCCGACTTCCTTGTTCATCACTTCATTGAGGTTCTGTACGCGTTCGGAGAGATATGGCGACCCGCGTACGCCGTAGACACAAGGTTCGTATGCCTTCGAGAAGGCAGTCTGCGGAGTCATGTTCGCGTTGTTCTTCACCCAGAGGCATGTACGGCGGTAACCGATGCCCAAATCACCATAAAGCTTCTGAAGGAGGCCGACGTATTTCTGATCGCACCAGAAGAAATAGTGGGCATCCGGCGCTGCGACACCGATGGCATTCTGAATCAGCGTTGAGAGGAAAGTCTCGTACTCGACATCGGTCTTCGCATCATTCGTTTTGCCACCGTATTGTTTGGCGTTGGAAATCCCTTTGTTGTAGTCGAGGTCAATGTTGTACGGAACATCTGTATAGATCATGTCGATCTTGTTCTTGCCGACAAGCCGCTTCACGGCAGCACTATCCATCGCATCACCACACAGAAGATAATGCGGTCCAAGCTGGTACAGATCGCCTGGCTTCGTCTTGGGTGTTTTGATTTTCTCCAGCTCGGCATCTTCGTCGAACTGGTCGTCTTCCGTTTCCAGTGCATCATCCCAAATATGGGAAAGGTCTGTGTCACCGAAGCCCACATCGAGAAGCAGTTCCATCTCGAACGCTTTAAGTTTGTCGAAGTCCCACTCGCCTGTGTTACGATTGAGACGCAGATTCAGTTCTTTCTCACGTTCGATATCGGGAATGTCGACGTACACGACAGGAACGGTCTTATGACCGAGATGTTTTGCAGCTGCGAGCCGCATATGACCACCGATGACAATCCCGTGACGCTTCTTGGTTCCGTTGGCGATGACCGGATCAAGGAACCCGAATTTGCGGATACTTTCACACAGCCGTTCGAGTGCCGCGTCATCCCAAGTCCTTGGGTTGTAATCCGCAGGCGAAAGATCGGAAATATTGCTCAGTATGATGCGTGGCTCTTGCCGTGCATCGGTTGAAATAGAGCGTTGGCGTTTCATAGAAAGAGAGCTTCATAAGAAATAAGAAGGTAATCCCTCGCGCCGTGCACGGCGGTCAGGTGGTAAATATTGCTTGCTCAGTTTGGCCGGGTATTACTCTCCGGCTGAATCAGCATATCAAAATCCAAATTCATGGCAAGCGTTTTATGGCTTCTGTTAGCGAAAGTTGTAGAGTATTGTCAAAAGTTGTAGAAAAAAACGGTAGAGGATTGTCAAATGAAATGATGATGGTCGCATAAGTAAGCCACGTTTGAAAAATCACTAAAAACGAAGGAATCGGCGGCAATTATTGTTGCCTAGAACATCATTCTATTTCCCAATACTTTCTAAACTTTACTCAAAGACGACTTTTCGTATAATTATCAGTTATGGCCTCCGTTCAAAAACAGGAGCGGCCCATGAAGATGCGCAGCAGTGAATTCAACTGGGATCATGTCATGGACATGATGGAGAACATGCACAGGATTCACGAACTGATGCTTCCCTTCCAGCAGGAGGAAGATCGACGGCAACGCAAACTCAAAGAGTTCCCGAAGGGTTTCCATCTCGAAGGAAAGGGATACAACTGTGCTATCTGTCACGGGACGTGTTCAAATGAGGAGACGTGGTACGATCAATACGGCCTTAAATGCATGGAGTGCCAAGCGTCAATTGATCGAGGAGACGTTCCTGCGTACTGCGCAGAAGACAAAGACAAGTGGTATTCCCGTTGGGATCTGCAAAGCGATTTCAACGTGAAGGGTCCTACGATCACGCGCTGGATGAGGACGGGTGTCCTCAAGGCTCGCACCGTGAAGCGTGATGGTCACGAAACGGCGCTGCTCTTTCTGATTGAAGAAAACAAAGACTTCCTGCCTCCAAAGAAGATGGTTGAGAACTATTCCCACACCGAAGGGACGGGCGAGGGAAGATTCACCGTACACATCGAGCCTTGGTATAGACACGTCGATCCCCATGTTCACCTCAAGGGGTACAAGATCATGGATCACCTACAATTTGTGAACGGAAGTCTGGAATTGAAGAAGGAGAAATAATTTTCCCTGTTGCCTTATGAACTACCAATATCTCAAAGAGCGATCCCACTATGAAGACAGGTATGACCGCTTCACGGTCGAGCGGTGCCGTTGGTATGAAGAGCCTCGCCCGGTATCCGATGAGGAGTTGGAGGCGGCGGAGATGTCGCTAGCAGATATTCAACGTTGCCATGATTTGGTGACAGGCTGGTCAATCTTTCAGCTCGCCGGAGATCGATATCTGCAAAGAGAAAAATCAATCACGCAGTGGATGGAGAAAGATAAACGGCGAGACGCGATGGTGGAACGGGCACGCGTGCCTATGGTTCGCTGTCCCTCCTGTGGGAAGGCGATGGAATGCATTTACACGGACGTGCGCTCCGATATCGACAGCGATAGGGAGTGGCTGGAGTTTTTTCTTTGTTGCAAGGCCTGTAAGCAGGGAAAAGATGTTTATGAGAATGGAAGTGAAGTTCCTCGGAAGCCCATTCTCTGCGAGAAGTGTAAGCATGAAGTCGAGACTGATTTCAAAAAGAAGAACGGCAAACGCTACTACATCGAAACCTGCAAGCACTGTGGGCATGTTGAGGAAACGCTAAGTACGCTCGATGAGAAGAAAAAAGAACCGACACAGGAGGAAATTGATCGCTATGAACATGATAAGAAGCGGTTCTGCCTCACGGATCAGCAAGGGCAGCGGTATCGGGTGTGGCACGAGGAAATGAAGCACTTAGACGACGCAAAAAAGGAGCAGGAAGCGAATGGCGAGTTCTATGACAAGCTCATGGAGGTGAAGAAGCTCAACATCGCTGGTTTGGAGAAATTACTAAAGCCAGCTTTGAAGAAAAAGGGCTATGACGACTTGCACTTCACAATGTCACCGCCAGCCCAGCAGATCATCCTGAACTTTACGGTGCGCGATATGGAGGAGAAGCGCGAGGACTACGACAGCCGCAAAACTCTTGAGAAAACCATCGAAGGAATTTTGGAAGACAAGAACTGGGCGCTCGCCTCTGAGGGCGTGAGCTACCGGCTCGGGATGCTCGACGGACGCATACGTGGATATGAGTCGAAAGAAGATCTTGAGCAGCTCACAAAGTCGCGTATGAAGAAGAAAGGAAAACTCGTAAAACTCTCGAAGTCGAATTCTTCCAAATACTCCTCAATGTTTCCGGATAATGTAGAACTGTGATTTCGTCAATCTTCGCTTCAGCTAGCCCCGTTCTATTGTCACATTTGTAACATTCAGCCCCGACCGTGTTGCCCTCGGTTCTCTAAAACCCTACCCTCAAGAACGTTGTCTGGGACTCAAAGATAAAGTTCTAGACCGAGCTGCCCAGCCATCATTCAATTTTGTTTGATTTTGATAAATTGCACTTGGCACAAAGAAGCCGAATGTTTTTTTCAGTAAGGCTTGTTCCACCTTTAGAAAAAGGTAAGTCGTGATCAAAATGCAAATTCTTTATATCATTGCAAATGACGCATCGACCATTGTCCCTTTGCCAAACCTCTTTTTTAACAGAACTAGGAATCAATCTGGTATGTGCAATATCGATATGTGTACTTGTTTCGATCTCTTGTGTTTCGGATAATCTCAGAGAAAAAACAAAGACATTTCTATTTCCATCATTCTGGACGCTGTAGTCTATGAGATCGAAAAACCCCTTAAGAGACCAAACACCTGGTATGATTTTTTCGTAGACCTTAACTAATTCCACTGCAGATCCTAATCTAAATTTTTCAATTGCTTCAGCAAACTTACCGTTTTGGGTCAAAGATCCATTTTTTGTCCTAAGAGGCTGATCAATTTTTTTTGGATTCATATCATTAGATGTTTTTAGTTCATCATGCCCTTGATATTGAATTGTGATTCCGTCCTCAAGAATCTTATCGGCATATGGTGCATTCGAACGACGGGACATAAGGACAACTGAATATGCAGGATTCATACGGAAATTCATTCCTCTCTGCAGAGTTTGAATATTTTCGATATTGCACATTTCTCGATATGAATAGATTTGATCAAGCACAGGTTTTATAATAAGGGGACTTCCCTGCAGCAACAATCATTTCTAGTAATGCATTTCACTGTTCGCCTGATTTGGTGTATATTCCCTCAAATTTCCCCCCTTACTTCATGGATCACCTCCTCGCAGTTGCAGCGTATGTGCAGACGCACGTGCTCAGCATTTTTTTGGCACTCGTTGTCACGTACGCCATTGGTTTCACCTGGCACGGACCGCTCTTTGGAAAGCAGTGGATGGCATATAACAAGATGACGCCGTCGAAGAAGAAGGACATGAAATTTTCCATGATGCTGCCGGGTTTAAGCGCCAGCTTCGTTCTCACTGTTTTGCAGTCCGCAGTGCTCGGACGCACCTTCCAGATCCTGCAGCTTTCCAGCGTTGCAGATGCATTGCTCATCGCCACTATTCTCTGGCTGCCTTTTACGGGCATGGTCATCGTCAACAGTTATGCATGGGAAGGAAAGAAACCCGGCCACATGGCATTGGATGCTGGGTTCTATTTGGTTTCTCTCCTGGCGATCGCTGCAGTGCTGTTCTATACAATGTAAATTGATGGGTGTACAATGGTACACCACAACATTTTCTTCGATCACGCACTCGAAAGTTCTTGGCCCGATCTTCAGCTCATGCTAAAGTTCGGGCCATGACTTTGGTGACATTACAAGAAGCGTCTCAGTGGGCTGCAAAACATTTGGCGCAAGAAGTTTCTCTGTCGAACATTTCGTATCTTGTGCAGTACGGAAAGGTGAAGAAATATGGAGAGAATGGTTCAACGAAAATTTCGTTGGAAGATTTAAAAAAATATTATCAGGGCTACAAGAGTCGACGGGAAGTGGATTGGAAAAAGATTCTTGGTGCTGATCTTAATTGGGGACTTTCATTTGATCATTTACGTGAGATCGACACAACGAAACATGTACACCGTTTGCATCCCTATAAAGGGAAATTCATTCCGCAGCTCGTAGAATATTTTTTGGGGAATCATACAGATGACTTTAAAAAGAAAATTTATTTTAAGAAAGGTGATGTTGTATTGGATCCTTTCCTTGGTTCTGGAACAACGCTTATACAAGCCAATGAATTAGGAATGCATGGCATAGGTATCGATGTTTCTGCATTCAACTGCGTCATTAGTAATACCAAATTACAAAACTATGATACGAAAATTCTAAGAGATGCTCTTCAATCCATGAAAGCGTTTGTGCAAGAACTGGAAAATGAAAAGATTCAACAATTCGATCAAGAGGTGTTAGCGGCGCTTTCTTTGTTTAATAACAAACATTTCCCGAGTCCGCAGTTTAAGGTTGATGTGTTCCGAAAAAAAATAAATGAAGATGTGTATGCACAGGTAAAAGAAAAAGAATTCAAGAAAATATATGATGTTATTTGTAGGAAATACAAAATTCAGATGCAATCGAATAGCACGGGTTCATTCGTTGATAAATGGTTTGTCGAGAGTGTTCGTAGTGAAATAGATGCACTTGTGCAGTTCGTGAAGAAGCAGAAAGATGTGCGTGTAAAACAACTATTAGCAGTTGTCCTCAGCAGAACGGCGCGCTCCTGCCGTGCGACTACACACAGCGATCTTGCGACTCTCAAAGAACCGCAGTTCACGGCTTACTACTGCTATAAACATAAAAAGATTTGTAAGCCGCTTTTTTCGATACGCAAAATGCTGGATCGCTATGCAGATGACACACTCCTGCGCATCGAACGCTTTTCTACACTCAAAACAGATGCGTTTTCCGGCATCATTGCAGGGGATTCACGCACAGTAGATATCGTGAAAGAGATGGAAAAGAAAAATCCATTACTTGCGGCTCTTCTTCAAAAAAAGAAAATTAACGGCATCTTTTCATCGCCACCGTATGTGGGGCAGATCGATTATCATGAACAGCATGCCTATGCGTATGATCTTTTTGGATTTGCTCGCAAGGACAAAGCAGAAATCGGGCCGCTCTGGAAAGGACAGGGGCAGACAGCTCGCGATGAGTATGTTGCAGGCATCGCTACAGTTCTGAATAACTGCAAGAAATATTTAGCCGATAACTATGATATTTTCTTGGTCGCAAATGACAAATGGAATCTCTACCCAACGATTGCAGAGAAAGCAGGAATGCAGATCGTACAGCGCTTTAAGCGTCCTGTGCTCAATAGAACAGAACGAGACAGGAATCCGTATTCAGAAACGATTTTCCACATGAAGAAGGCGGGGTAAGATGCCTGTCTATGGATGAGGCAACAAAAGAAGCAATTCGACATAAGGCAAGAAGCGTAATTAAAACACGTATGGATGAATTCATTGATGATGCGAAAATGCGAAACGCTCCTATGCATGCAGCTATCCTTGATGCATTTGAGTCTAGATTGGCAGGACTTGGTTTAACGGTGGAATCAACCCTGAGGATTAGTAGTTGGATTCATGGTCTAAATACCTCTATGGGATCATTTTTTGAGACAGTCGGAAACAAACTTTCTGGAGGGAAAAAACGTTCATTTAAGAATAAAAATAAAACATCTCTTAAAGTGAGCACTTCGCAGAAGCAAACTATAAAAAATATTTGGGATGATTTGAAGAGTGGTTCTGCTGATCCTAATCCAAAAAAAGAAATGAGTAGAATTATGAAATCTCGCTCCTCTAAAATGCAAAAAGCATCTGATTTTACAGTTGACGTATTTATTGAGCGAGAAAAGGAAATTATCGCAGTAGAAATGAAATCTGTTAGGCCAAACAAAGGTGAATCAGGCGGAGAAAAGGCTAAAATTTTAGAGGCAAAGACTGCATTGCAGAATGCCTTCCCGAAGAAAAAAATTATCTACATTACTGGTTATCCATTTGATCCAACGAGTGAGACCCCTACGGGCTATGATAAAGATCGTTTTATGGCTTATCTCATAGGAGGCAAAAATTACTATGCAAATGAAGAATTTATGATTGGGAGTGAACTGTGGGATTTTTTGTCCGGAGAAAAAAATACTTTTGAAAAAATCCTCAAAATCATTGAGGAAGTAGTGGTGGAGATTAAGGGAAAATAATTTTCTGCTACACAATTGACCCAAACACTCCTCGTCTCACCAGCCACTTCGTACTTTCCAGTACCGGAATCACGGTGATGGACAGTCCTCCAATGATCAGCCATTCGCGGAGCGAAAGGGCGACCGTCTCAAACGGGAATTGCAGAAAGGGAACGTAGATAATGAGGAAGAGCAGCACGAGTTCCCAGAGCACTGCGATGTTCAGCCACTTGTTTGCGAAGGGACGACGAAGAATCGAGTTCCTGTCGGAGCGAAAGTTGTAGGCTTTGAAGAACTGGATCAGCACAAGTGAGACGAAGGTCATGGTCATCGCTTCCATCAGGCTCCTGCCGGAGTTCATCGCCCAGAGGAACAGGCCAATGTTCACGAGTGCAGACCAGATCCCTCCGGAGAGCATCAGCGCGAGGACAGGGCGCGTAAAAATACTCCTGCGAGGATTCCTGGGTGCACGCAGCATCAAATCACGTTCGGGAGGATCCACGGCCAACGCAAGTGCAGGCAGACCGTCGGTCGCCAAGTTCACGTACAAAATCTGCACGGCGGTTAAGGGAAGGGGAACGCCCATCAGTGTGGCAGCAGTCATCAAGCCAATCTCGCCGATGTTCGAGGAAAGCAGATACATCAAATATTTTTTGATGTTTCCAAAAATGCCGCGTCCTTCTTCCACCGCCGCGACAATGGAAGCGAAGTTATCGTCTGTCAGTGTCATCGCCGCAGCTTCTTTGGACACATCTGTTCCGGTGATTCCCATGGCGATGCCGATGTCTGCTTTCTTCAAGGCAGGTGCATCATTCACGCCGTCACCCGTCATCGCAACGATGTGGCCTTTTTTCTGGAGGGCAGTGATCACTTTGAGTTTATGTGCAGGCGACACGCGTGCGTACACTTCTATCTCTTCGACAGATCGCTCAAATTCTTCATCGGACATGGCATCCAGCTCCGCACCCGTCACGGCGCGCCCGTCTGTAAGAATACCGAGTTCGCGTGCAATAGCTTGAGCCGTCGCCGGATGATCTCCTGTGATCATCACGACTTTGATGCCTGCAAGCGCGCAGGTGGCCACTGCTTCTTTGGCTTCCGGACGCGGTGGATCGATCATGCCCACCAGTCCCAGGAAGGTCATCTCTTCTTCTGCGTCGCCAAGATTAGCACTCGCTTTCATGGACACTCCCAGTACACGCAGGGAAGCATCCGCCATGGCCTTCGCAGCCGCCAGGATTGCAGTTCGATCATGCTCGCTGATGTTTGTGACTCCATCCTTCGTCCGTTGCTTGGTACACGAGCTCAAAATAACTTCCGGTGCGCCTTTCGCGTACGCTTTCTCTCCTTCCTTCGAAGTATGCAGCGTCGTCATGCGTTTGGTTTCCGATGTGAAGGGAATCTCCGCAATGCGCGGCTGTTCTTCCATCAGCATTTCTTTTTCGAGTCCTGCTTTCGCTGCGGCGACAATCAATGCTCCTTCAGTCGGGTCTCCTTTGATGTCCCATCCCTCCGATGTTTTCAGCAGTGTCGCATCGGAAGAGAGGACGGCGCTCGTCAAAAGTTCCAAGAGCGCAGTGCTCGGCTCCGCATGAGTTTTTCCGAGTGTGAAGGAACCTTCCGGCGCGTAACCGGAACCGGACACATGAAATGTTTCTCCTGCCGCGTAGATCTGTCGGGTCGTCATTTCATCTTTCGTCAGCGTGCCGGTTTTGTCCGAACAAATGATCGACGTGGAACCGAGTGTTTCTACCGCAGGCAGTTTGCGCACGAGTGCATGGCGTTTCACCATGCGTTGCACGCCGATGGCAAGCGAGATTGTGACGACGGCAGGGAGTGCCTCCGGCACCACAGCCACAGCAAGCGCAACGCCAAAGATAATCATGTCGAGGAGTGGCTGGCCGCGTGAATAGCCCAGTCCCACAATAATAAGGACGATCACGAGCGCTGCTTTTGCGAGGGAATGGCCGAGCTTGTCCAAATTTTTCTGGAGCGGCGTTTCCTCGCTTTCCACTGTCTGGAGCATCCCTGCGATCTTTCCAAATTCCGTTTGCATGCCCGTTGCCGTCATCACGCCGCGTCCGCGACCGTAGGTGATGATCGTTCCTGCATAGGCCATATTTTTGCGGTCGCCGAGCGGAATTTTTGGATTCTCAATCGCATCCACGTGTTTTTGGACGGGCACGGATTCCCCCGTCAGCGCGGCTTCATCGGCATGCAGACTCATACTTTCGATCACGCGAATGTCCGCAGGCACTTTGTCACCGGCTGTCAGCAGCACGATGTCGCCCGGCACGACGTTTGCAGCATCTATTTCCCATTCTTTTCCGCCACGCAGCACGGTGCAGAGGGGCGCAGCCATTTTCTTGAGTGCCTCGATTGCGCGCTCTGCACGGAACTCTTGGATGAATCCAAGAAGCACGGCAAAGAGCACGATCACAGCAATCGCTATCGCTTCGATCTCGTGTCCCAGCACAGCAGAGAGTCCCACGGCAATCAGAAGAATCACGACGAGGACATTTTTAAATTGTTCCAGGAGCAGTTCCCACCACTGCGTGCGGTGGGCAGCCGTCAGCTGGTTTGGTCCGTATTGCTCCAATCTTTTCTTCGCTTCTTCTTCGGAGAGTCCAAGTTTTTGCTGCACGTCCAGGAATGCGAGAGTGCGGTCCGTCGAGAGCGTGTGCCAGAGTTTTTCGCTTGCGAGAACGTGGGATTCGACTTTCTGCATGGATGCAACAGTGTAGCACGGGTTTCATTGCCGCAGAGATGCCTATGCATCCCATTCCGTCACGATCTCGCCATCAACGGAATATTGCACTTTTTTGATGGAAGGGAATTGCAACAACGTTCGTTCCATGGGTGCTTTCACGGACATTTGCATGCATGCCGCTCCGTTCAGATACGCCATGGCGGCAGCATCGAATTTTACCGTTGCAACGCCATATGCAATGCTTATTCCCTTGTATGAGCTGAGCAATGTCCTTTCAAAAACATCAAATGAAGAAGTAAGTCCTTGTGCTCTTTCTCTCTCGGTGACTCCGCCAAAAAGTTCTCTCAGAGCGGCATCCGCCACGGCGGAGGTCTTCGGAATCACTCTTGTCGTGGGAAGCACTGCGCTGCAGTCGCTCACTTCCAGAACGGCTCGATTCGTGAAATACAACGTCACCGGCATCGTGCCGCCGGACAACGCCAATTCCTTATACGTCCGCGATGGTTTGTCGTTGTTGCCCGTCTTCAAGCGATAGATTATTTCCGCCATCTCGCCGCGAGTGATGTGTTTGTCGAATGACGCAATGCTCACGGGAATGGCATTGGCGGAAGCCAGTGCTTCGACGTAGAAACGGAACCATGGATCCGATGCGGGATCCTCGGAAACCCATAAACCGCGCCTATCGAGGTGCAGCGATCTGTAGATCATCTTCGCGGCTTCGGCGAAATTGATGTTCGAGGCGGGGCGAAATGTTCCGTCGGAGTATCCCTGCACGATGGATCGTCCTTGCTGCATGCAAACATAAATCCAGAACCACTCGCCCCGCACGTCGGAGAAGGTTGTGAAATCCTCCGGCTCCATGGGGCACACTCCAATGCCCAATTCCGCATCAGGAATGGATTCTTCGAGAATTTTTGCAAACTCCGCCCGATTGATCGTTTTATTCGGTTGGTATGTTCCATCCGGATATCCGCCCACGATTTTCTGTGCTTGCACATATTCTATAGCTTCGCGATTCGGATGATTTGTCGGCACATCGGGAAAACTAGCCAATGCTATTGTCGGCAAGAACACAATGCTGAAAAGAAGAAGAGGAATGAGGTGCATGCGTACATTCTACTCTACATTTGATAAAGCCGTTCCTTCTACCTTGGTCACTTGATCCCTTTCATTGGTGTTTGCCTGCCCCGCACACTTTGGGCGAGAAAAATAGAATATCACTGACGGACAAAGTGCTGCGGGGGTGTTACTTTTGTCCTTTCCAACGGAAGTGTATCCATGGCCAAAACTTTCATTGTCTTTTAATTTCTCTCGTTAGAAAAATCAACGAGTCATCAATTATTGCGATGCCTCCATGATTGCATTTTTCCACGGTTTGAGCGCTTCCATTGCTTTCTTGCAATCTTCCACAATCACATACACTTTTCCTTCGCGTCCGATAGCACTGGAGTAGATATTCTTGATGTTGATGCCTGCGCCTGCGAATGCACGTCCGATGCTTGCGATGGCACCCGGTTTGTTCTGGACGACGAAGGAAACCACTTCCGTCGTGGACACTTTGCCGAGCGGCTTTAAGACGATTTTTGCCGTTTCGAAATCATTCACAATCAAATGAATGATCGTGGAAGGAGCTCCTTCCGTGCATGCGATGGCAAGGATGTTCACATTCGCGGAGCGCAGTGCGTCGCATACTTTTGCAAGCGAGCTGGGAGCATTGGGCACGGTTATGTTCACTTGGACGTCGGTTTTCATGAAAAAGCAGGTGCCCCAGTCTAGTACGATCTTCATCCGAGCGCTAGGGGCTCCTGTGGTGCCCGTCCGTCTTGGTTGCGTATGCTAATGAGGAGGGATCTGCTCTCGGTGTGCGTTTAAGAGTGATCAGCATGGGTTTGCTTAGAACGCCCGTTTGAAAGAGAAATTCCACCAGTGCTGTGTCATTTTCATCCTCCGGAACAAGTTCATACGGAACAAAAACCATTCGGCTTTCACTGTTGTCTTCATGTAAATCTTTGAGAGCATTCTCAATGAATGCAGCGTCTATCTTCACGGTTCCTTTTTTTTCCACCATCATTGCCCGAAAGGTCACGGGGATGTTCAGTCCGTTCGATTCTGAATATTCAATTTTGCCCAGTGCGCACTGTTCAGGAATAGGTTGTGTAATCTGATACGGAATTCCACGATACACAAAATGCACGGCATTGCCGTGGATTTCATATTTCAAGCCTTCCTCTTTGGTTTCCGGCTGTACGGCTGCCGACCTTGTATCCGCTGCCTTCACAAGATTTCTCGTGAGTGTTGCTGCTCCCGTGACACTGGCAATAATTTCTGCAATGGAAAGCAAGGTTGCAGGAAGAGTGAGTGAAGTGGAGACGGCAAGACGAGAGTTTGTTTCAGAAGCCCCATAAGCAGATCCGGGAGATCTAAGGGTCACATGCGCACTCTAGATCTGTTCTGAGACGGAACACAATCTTTTTCTTATTGCCATCTAACACTTTCCGTATAAACCACTTCTTGCTTTCCTTTTGCGATGGAACCGATTTCGTAGCAATCCATCTTCTCTTTGGAAAAATGTTTTTTGATGTCCGCAGCGGCCGAAGGATCGCAGACGACAGTAAGGCCGACACCCATATTGTAGGTGCGGAGCATGTCGGCATCCGGAACGGATCCGAATTTTTGGAGAAGTGAGAAAATCGGGAGCACTTTTAATTTGGAAAGATTGATCTCGGCATTCATTTCTTTCGGGAGAATGCGGTTCAAATTTCCCGCGATGCCTCCGCCGGTGATGTGTGCGAGACCGTGGACACTTGGCTTCCCAAAGAGCACTTTAAGACTTTGGTAGTAGCACTGATGCGGCTCCAGGATCGCATCCATGAATGATTTCTTCCCGAGTTTTTCTTTGAGGATGTCCGGGTGCTCCGCCATGATTTTTCGCACCAGCGTGTAGCCGTTCGTGTGGAGTCCGTTCGAGGCAACAGCAAGAACCGTGTCGCCGATTTTGATCTGCTGTCCATCAATGATCTTTTCTTCTTCGACAACACCGACAATGCTTGCAGTGAGGATGTACGTTCCGGGAGAAAGCACACCCGGTTGCTCCGATGTCTCGCCTCCGGTGAGCACGCATCCTTGCGCGCGGCACGCATCTGCAAATCCTTTCACGATTGCCGTCACCACTTCTTTTTCCAATTTTCCGCAGATCACGGCGTCCTGAACAAAGAGGGGAGTGGCTCCCATCACGACGATGTCATTGATGAGATGATTGATCGTGTCGAAGCAAATGGATCGAACTTTCTTGTTCTCGAACGCAAGCTTCTGCTTGCTGCCCGGTTCTTCGGTCTTCAGGACGAGCACAGGATGTTTGAATCCCGGAAAAGATCCTTGCACCAGCGATGCAAATGCTCCGTGTTTGTTTAAGACACGCTTGTCACCCGTATCGATGCTCTTGGCCATTTCCTTCTTTGCAGCCTCTGCAGCGGAGATGTCGACACCCGAGTCTTTATAAGTCGTCATACTCTGATTGTATCAGAGAAAAAGTGCCAAGTGCCAAGGGCGAAGTGCCAAACACGTTTTTCTTGGCACATGGCACTTAGGATCCGATCGGGGTCACCTTGATCTTCTTCTGCGTCGATTCTGTTCTCACAGTCGGTGCATCTTTAAAGACTTCATGCTTTTCTTGCGGTCGTCCTGCGGGATCCGCTCTCCTTTCGCGGCCGCCCGCACTCTGCGTGTTCGTGATGATTCTTCCCGCTTCCAGTGTGATGACGCGTTTGCCGAGCGATGCCGCGAGCGCAGTATCGCGCGTTGCAAAGATGATGGTTGCGCCGCCGCTGTGAATCTTGTTCAAAAGAGCGATGACTGTTTCCGTTTCGCTCCTGTCCAAATTCGCAGTCGGATCATCGGCCAATACAATCAAAGGCTTCAATGCGATTGCCCGTGCAATGGCTGTGCGCATTTTTTCTCCGGCACTCAGTTCTCGCGGCAATGTATCCGCACACTGCGTTAGATTCATCTGTTTCAGCAATTCCGGAACGCGTCTCGCTATGATCCCGTCCGGCACGCCGCAGACTTCCAGCGGAAATGAAACATTTTGTCGCACTGTTCTGTCCAAGAGCAGTTTATAATCCTGGAACACGATCCCAACGCGTCTGCGAAAAAGTTGCAGCACGGGCGGCGGCACGATCTTCACATCCACGCCATCCACTTCCACGGTTCCGCTCGTCGGCTGTTCGGCTCCCACGAGGAGGGAAAGAAGCAATGATTTTCCCGCACTGCTGCGTCCTGCAATGCACATGAATTCGCCGGGGTGCACGCTTAGAGAAATGTCATCCAAGACTTTGGTTTTTCCATACGTCTTTGAAACGTTCTTCAAAGCGAGCATGAAAAAATTGTAGGCCAAGATGGGTCATCAAAATGGATTTTCCCTACACTTTTTTCTTTTTCATGACGAGATACACTTCTCGGCTCCTATCGCGGCTTGCTTCCACGCTTACGATGCGCACATCGTCCCAAATCAGCTTTAAGCCCGCCAAGAATTCATCAAAATCCGCTCCTCGGAAAACCTTCAATACGCACTTGCCGCCCGGTCTCAAAATATCGCTTGCGAGAGCCGTTGCTGCTTGGTTCAGTTCGATGGATCGCCACTGATCCACATCTTTTATGCCGCTTGTGGAGGAAGCCAGATCAGACAGCAGCAGATCCACTGTTTCGATGCCTTGTTCTTTCAGTAACTTCTTCACTTCGTCGATCTTCGTGATGTCTTGTTGAAAGATATGCACGGAATCAGCAACCGGTTCTATCGGGGTCAGATCCAGTCCGATAATTTTTCCACCGGGTTCCGTTTGCATTGCGGCATATTGCAGCCAACTTCCCGGAGCCGAACCCAAATCCACAACCGTCATTCCCGGTCGCAGCAGATGAAACCGTTCATCCAGTTCTATCAATTTATAGACAGACCGTGCACGGAATCCTTCTGCTGCTGCTCGCTGGCTCCACTTATCGTTTGGGGTGTATGGCTTTGGCATAGTGGAATAATACCGTAGCAGAGGTTCGTAACCTTTGCGGTTGATCAATGCAGTGGATTCTTCTTCGGTTCGCCGTTTCCGCGCGGGTATTTCCCGGAAAGCTTCGATGCTTTTTCAAAGACCAACAATTGTCTCTTTCCAAAATTACCCGGGAGTTCGTACGCATGTTCTTTGATGAGATGAGAAGAAAGTTCCGCGCGCGCCAGCATGGAATTTTTAAGTTCTTCTGCAATGTGCAAACTTTTCCAGAGAACGATGTGTCCCTTCGGTTTTACAAACGGTGCACAGTATTCCAAGAGCGTCGCGATCTCCGCCACTCCGCGTGAGAGCACGACATCAAATTGTTCACGCAGTTTCGGATCATGTCCTGCATCTTCCGCTCGTCCCACAATCAGCTCTATATTGGTAAGGTGCATGGCATCGGCAATGCGTTTCACTGCTTCTATTTTTTTCGTCGTCGCATCCATGCCCGTAAATTTGTACTCCGGATTCACAATCGCGAGCGGCAGCAGTGGAAAGCCTCCACCGGTACCAAGATCGAGAATTTTGAGGGAAGGGGCAGGCTTGCCCACCGTAGACCCGAGCGAAGCGAGGGCGGAGGTGGGGGG